>Ga0210057_1000652_pt1 | contig 56734 bp, 71 predicted proteins | sample CryGeyCG2114_010_2_FD_183968 | JGI IMG/M metagenome (GOLD analysis project Ga0210057, IMG submission 183968) | Groundwater microbial communities from aquifer - Crystal Geyser CG10_big_fil_rev_8/21/14_0.10 (SPAdes) (version 2) | ecosystem: Environmental > Aquatic > Deep subsurface > Groundwater ...
AAAGAATAATTGATAAGACTGTTACCAAGTATGGTACTGGTGCAAAAGTAGATTGTCCAAAGGAATTTTTAGGTAGGAAAGTCTACTTATTGATCAGACCCGAGTAAAAGTTATGGGTAAAGATAAGCTCAGTAACCTTTAAATATGATAAAACTATCTTTTTATCTGTAAAAGAGGGAATTTATCTTGGCTAATCAAAATGTTTCAAAAAAGGCAGAATCATCTAAACTATATTCTAAGGTTGGAACTTATATTTTAATTATAATTATAATGTTGGCTGCTATATTATTGGTAGTCTATGGCTATTTTTATTTCTCTTCTGATAAAGGTCAAAGATTTGCTGCAAATTTTAAAGAATTAATAGGAAAATATAATCCTGTAACTTGGTATACTAATGAATTGTCTAAAGCAGAGGATTTAAGTCAAAATCTTTGGACTACTAAACAAAATGCAACTAGTTTTAAAAAAGGGTTGATGTTTAAATCGTTTAAGGCGATTAGTACGGAAGAGTTTCCTCAGGGGTCTCCTATATCATTTGAATATAATCTTCAGTTAGAAAATATGAATGTGCAGGATTTACCAATAACTGTTCAGTGTTCTATAAATAATCAAAAATATCATTCTAATTATAGTCAAGAAGGAGATATTAAAGTTGTACCTAATGGTGGTTTAATAAGAATTTCTGGAAATAGGATTTATGATGATATTAGGTGTATTGCTTCACCTCAGTTAACTAAAAAACTTTCAGGTACTTTAACTTTTGTTGGGTCTGTAAATTTCCCATTCCAAACAAAAGATGTTACTTTACCAATATATTTCACATCAAGGGAAATGGATCAACAGTTGGAAGGGGAAGATTTCTTTAAATATTTCAAGATTCAAGAAAGTCAGCCAATACAGGCTATGTATGATGGTGAGCCAATTGAAGTAGGAATTGGAGTTAGTACTGAAAATAGGCAGCCTGTGATTATAGGTCAAGGGAGAAATCCTTTAGTTGGAATTTCATTAAAAAATAGATGGGATGGTTTCTTGAGTCAATTAACTTCTTTATCATTAACTGTTCCAAAAGAAATGACATTAAATAAAGAATTATCTGCTAGTCCAAACCCATTATGTCCATTTGAATTGTTAAGGGAAGGGGCAACTACAAAAGAGTATAAGGCAATACCTGAATATATTAAAGATATTAGTTTGAAAAAAGATAGGATAAAATCTTTTGAATGTTGGTTTGATGCTGATACAAGTATTATTGATGGTGGGGCATATTATAGTAAAAAAAGTTATAAGGTTACTGCAGATTATATTTATAATTTAGGTAATAAGACTGCTTCAGTAACTATTAAATCAGTTAAGTCTCCTTTGAATGTTGGTGCGGAAATTATAGTGGGTTCTGCAAATTCAATTAAACAAACACCAACAGAAACAATTTCTTCAACACCAGGAGGATTAACTATAGTATGAAAAAATTAATTTTATTTTTAATCTTGTTATTATTTATAACTGGTTGTGCGGAAATAAAAAGTCAAGTAGATAATTTTAAATTGCCAGGTTTAGATAATACTAAAGAAAATTCTGTGCTTGGTAATTCTGGGGGTATAACTATGGATATAGTTTATCCTAAAGAAAGTGAAAAAGTAATTACTGGAATACAATTTGCTCCTTCAATAAAAATAAATAATTTAGGTTCAAGTAATACAGATGGTCAAACTTGTATAACTGGATTGGATCAAAATGTTTTTTCTGGTTTTGATGGGTGTGAATGTTTAACTTATTCTTTTCAAAAATATGATAATGAAAAATTTGAGCCTGTTGTTTTAACTTACGGGCCTTATACTTTAACACAACCTGAAAATTCCAGATCTGATTTTACAATGACTGTAACAAATAAGTTTGCATCAAAATCACAAGCTTTGTTTAAACCTTGTATAAGAAAAGAAGGTAACATTGATGATTGTAAAGTTACAACTCTTGAGTCTATTAATGGACAAGTTGCAATATCTTCTATTACTGAAGTATTGGCTCCATCATCTGATCAAAATGTTGTAATGGCATTAAAAGTTGAACTTACTAATGCAGGAACTGGGAAAATAATTAATCAAAGAAGTATGTATTCTGAATGTGCTGACTTAACTGTAGATCCTAGGAAGGAACAAGTTACTGTTTCTGCTGTAATAGAAAATTTTCCATTCTTGGGTAATGTATATTGTCAAGCAGCATCGTTTGATAAAAAAACAAATAAAGCTACAATGACTTGTATGGTTGGAGAAATTGGGTTGTTTGATATTAGTGGCGGATATAAGTTTGGACAGGAAATTCAAACACCTTCAAAAATTACAGTTAGCTATGCTTATGAAGAAAGGGATAGTAATAAATTTAGTTTTGGGGGAAGTACATTATAATAATCACCAAAAAGTTAATAAATGTAAGTTAACTATTAAAAATAAGGAAAAAGGGAGGATTACAAATGTTTAAACATACAAAAAGTTCGTTAATTTTATTATCTATAGTTCTTTTAATTATTGCTGGGTGTCAAGGTGAAACTGTCACTAATGTTTCTGGACCATATAAAGGTTTGACAGGGACTAAAATGATTGAAGCAGTTTTTGCTTCTGATGCGCCAATAACTCTTGAAAATGATCCTTACATAAAAGGAGATGCAATTGATATTATTGTTGAGTTATCAAATAAACATACTGAAGATATAGCTCAAGGAAATGTAAGGGTTAGATTGACTGGAGATTCAGCAATACCAAACTTTTTTTCAGGTGCTAAAGAGGTTATAGCTCCAACATTGATTGGTTTTGATACTGAAATTAATCAAGCTACTCCAGAAGAAATTGATTTAGGACCATTATATTATATTGGAGATCTTCCTGCAAAAACTTCAAAGAAAATTACTGGCCAGTATTGTTATCAATATCCTGTTAAAGTAAAAGGATTTTTGTATTATACTGACAAGCCTCTAGAAATAGGTACAACTTTACCTACTGGCTCAAATCCTCCTTCAAGTGTTGTTGTGACTAGTGTTGATCAACAAGCTGTGGATGTTAGGGATGGTCAAGGTAAATTGAGGTTTAGAGTTACAGTAAAGAATGTTGGTACAGGAAATTTGGTTCCTTCAATGGCTGAATGTTTTACTTATAGAGGTAAAAGGGAAACTGAGTTTTTATCCATTGTTGCTTCAGGAGCTTATCCTATCACTTGTGATAATGGTGGATTAATTAGACTTAACAAAGATACTAGTGAAAAAATTGTTAGTTGTGAAGTTACAGGAATTAATCCGTCAAATCTTGGTAGTGAACCTAGTGAATTGTCTTTGACATTAATTGGATTTGCTTATGAAGATGAGATTTTACCAGCTTCAATTTGGCTGGAACCTTAATTTTTTCTTTTTTATTTATAGAAATCTTTAAAAGTATGTGAATTCTACTAATTCATTACAATAATCATTTAAGAGGTGTTTAAATCATGATGAAAAAAAGAATAGTATTAATTTTTGTAATGTTGTTTTCGGTATCGTTTGTTTCTGCTGGATTTTTTGATGGTGTATTAGGAGGGACAGGCAATGCTGTTCTTGAGTGTGTAGACAGTGACCTTGGTGATCCTTTTGTGTTAGGTAAGACTCAAGTTGGTAATGCTGTCTATGTTGATGAATGTCTTGAAGATAAACTGATAGAATATATATGTACTACTAAAGGTTTGGATAGTGAAGTTATATCTTGTGAGAGTGGCTGTGAAAATGGCGTTTGTGTTCTTCTAGAACAAGTTTTACCTTCATGCTATGATGGTGTAAAAAACCAAGGAGAAACAGATGTTGATTGTGGTGGTGCAAATTGTATTTCTTGTAATACTACTCCTTTAGGTGAAGTTTGTAAAGAAACTGATAAAGGCTTAGACATGATGAATAGAGGGGTTGTTGAAACTTCTTTTAGTAGATATCAAGATTCATGTTCTGATGAATTTACATTATTAGAATATTATTGTGAAGATGGTTCTGTACAAAAAATTTTAGTTGACTGTGATGAAGGTTGTAAAGATGGAAAGTGTTCAAGTGCAGCTGTAAGTACACCTGTAGTTGTATTGCCTAATCACGGGGTTGGTACAATTTCTTCAATAGATTATCTTAAAAGAATATTTAAATCTTTAAGTAATATTGAAGAAAATTTAGGTTATAGTTCATCTGCTTATGAAGGCGATGATGTCGATAAATCTTTACAAAGTATTTATACAAGATTGTCTAGAGTTGAAAAAGAATTAGTTGGTGGTGAGGAAGTAAAAGAAAAATGTGGTGTTAGAGCTTTAGAAATCAATGAGAATTGTGAAGGTGAAGGTACCGTTTATGTTGTTTGTAATGATGGCACTGAAGATAAAATGGCTGGTGACACTTGTGATAATGGTGAAATTTGGAAGCTTTGGGCAGAAAAAGTTTGTGATAATGCCTGTGCTGAAGTACCTGAAGTACCTGAAGAAGAAGATAAATGTGGACTTGATATTATTAACTATGATGAAAAATGTGAAGATGGTTATAGATATATGAAATTTGCATGTACTAGTGGTTATTCTAATTCTTTGGGTGATGAAACTTCCTGTAAAGATAAAGATACATGGAAAGAATACGCTAAATTAGAATGTAAGGAGAATTGTGAAGGACCTCAAAAAGTCTGTGGTGATGGTGTTTGTCATCCGGGAGAATCTATAATTAAATGTCCTGTTGATTGTTTAGGTGGACAAGGATTGGCTGTATGTGGTGATGGTAAGTGTAGTGATGCTGAAACAGCTAAGAATTGTAGAGAAGATTGTGGTACTCAAGTTGGTGGCATAAGGGCTAGAATTAAATCTTGGCTTCAAAGCATTTAATTTTTTTATTTTTTTCTTGAATTTCTTCCTCAATAACCTCTATCTTATTTTGTTTTACATAAATATATTAATTATTCTATAAGCAGGCTTAAAGCTATTTTTTCTTAGAAATCTTTTCATTTTCAATTAATTTTCTTTCATTATTATTCTTTTTTTCAAAAGTAAAGAAGGGGGATAATAGTCCAAACCAACACCTAAATTGATAAAAGGCTCCTCTAGAGTAGGCTATCCATTTAACATTTTTCGTTCCAACTTCCATCAACCAAAGAGGTAATAAAAAAGTTCCCCTGGAAGGTGGAAATATGAAGCAATTTACAGAACAAAAAATAATTCAGTTGAACAAAAGACGAAATGAAAACAAGTTAAAAAGTTATTGTAAAGTATTTTTGGTTTTGTGGACAACAAAAAGGAAAAGTTTATAAATGTGGACAACTTAATTCATTATATGGTTTATATAGAGACAATCAGAAGAGGAAAAAAGAACTTCTATTATCTTACACAAACATTAAGGGAAGGAAAAAAATTTCGGAAAATAAGGAGGTTGTTAGGCAAAGGGAAAATATCCCAAGATAAGCTTAAAAAACTTGCTAAACAAGCAGAACCTGGTCTTAAAAAGCAAATAAACGAAGCAAAGACAATAAAAAATATTTTAGATTTAGATACAAAAACAAAAAATGAACTTGCTGATGTCAAAAAAAATTATCAGAAAATCATTGAAAAACTTTCCCCCATAGAATATCAAGTAATTGAAAAACAACATTTGATCAATTTTACCTTCAATACTAATGCTCTAGAAGGTTCTACAATTACGCTTAAGGAAACTGCTCATATTTTAGAAGATAATATTGCTCCAGGGGGAAAAGAAATAAGGGAAATACATGAGATTGAAAATACTAAAATAACATATGAATTTATGAAAAAATATAAAGGAAAAGTTTCAATTAAATTCATCAAGCAAATCCATTACAATCTTACATTTAATATCCTTAAAGAACAGGCAGGAAAGTTCAGAGCAATACAGGTTTATATGGGCGGTTCAAAACATACTCCTACTAAGCCTTACGAAGTTGAGAAAGAAATGAGGAATTTTATGCGTTGGATTGCTAGCCATAAAAAACTTTATCCAGTGCTTTTGGCTGTATATGCCCACCATTTTTTTATTGCTATACATCCATTCATAGATGGAAATGGAAGAACTGGACGTTTATTGCTGAATTATATGCTTATGAAATCAGGCTTCCCACCAATCTGCATAAGGCTAGGAGAAAGGATTAAATATACTGATTATTTGGAAAATGCTCGGGATGGAGACATTTCTGATTTTGTTAACTTTATTGTCCAGAAAATTAAAGAAGCCCACAAAGAAATTGTGGACAACACAAAATATAAATAACTATTTGTGGACAACCAATACTTGAATATTATTCAAATTTCTAAAATCAACATAATTGTTTCGTACTTCAAAACTTCCGATAAATTCTCTACCATAGTTAATCCAAACATGCTCGCCATTTACGGGTGGGTCGATGTCAATTGAACGAACAATTTGGTATGTTCCGTCTGCATAAAACATCTTCCTCAATAACCTCTATCTTATTTTCTTCTACATAAATCTTTATAAAGACCATAACTATTCTTCATTTTAGAAATGATTGGGTTTACTTATGATCAAATTGTAGAAAAAATCAAAGAGTCCAAAGGGCTTTCTGATGGGGAAATTGAGGCGAAAGTTAAAGAGAAATTAGACAAGTTGTCTGATTTGATTTCTAAGGAAGGTGCAGCACATATCGTAGCAAATGAGCTAGGTGTTAATCTCTACGATAATATTGCAAAAACTAGAAGGTATAAAGTAAGAGAACTTATGCCTGCAATGAGAAATATTGAAGTGGTAGGGAAAGTTATTAGGTTATATGAAGTCAGATCTTTCACAAGAAATGAACAGGAAAGAAAAGTAGCTTCCTTTTTAATTGGTGATGAGACTGGTAAAGTGAAAGTTACTTTATGGGATGAGCCTTTAATCAAAAATATTGAAGATGGGACTTTGAAAGAGGAAAGTGTTGTCCTGATAAAGAATGCTTACGTGAGAGAAAATAATGGCTTCAGAGAAGTGCATATGGGTTCTGGTGCAGTTCTAGATGTTAATCCTAAAGGTGAAAAGGTTGAAGTTTCTGATAGTGCAGTTCAACAAGTGGCTACTGCTGAAAGGAAAACAATTGCTGAATTGAAGCAAGGAGATTTTGCTTTGGTTTATGGGACATTGATTAATGTTTTTGAGCCTAAGTTTTATGATGCCTGCCCTCATTGTAACAAGAAAGTTGTTGAAGGCAAATGTCCTGAACATGGGGAAGTAAAGTCTAACTTAGTTCCAATAGTAAACATATTCTTGGATGATGGCACTGATAATATTAGAGTAGTGTTTTTTAGGGATGCAGCAAACAAAGTTTTAAAAGTAGAAGATGCTTCTGTTTTGAAGGATAATCCCGAAAAATTCAGAGAGGTGAAAGATAGCATAATGTTGAGTCAGGTTGAAGTTCAAGGTAAAGTTAATCAAAATGAAATGATGGGAAGGTTGGAGATGATGGCTTCTAAAGTGAATGATGCTGATCCAAAAGAGATTGCTAAGTTTTTACAACAATGATGTTTAGAACTCATGTCTTGTTTGGTATACTTTGTGGTTTGTTGGCTTTACTATTCTTTGATCCTAAAATGCCTTGGGTGTTTTTTGGATTTTTTGTTGTTGGTGCAATGATGCCAGATATTGATATTCCTAATAGTAAAGTTGGAAGGAGGCATAGGGTAATGTCGTTATTTACTAATTTTGTGTTTGGACATCGTGGGTTTATACATACTATATATCCTGCCTTAGGACTTTTTGTGCTGTTTTATGTTCTAGGGTTTGGTGGTTTAGGGTTTGCTTTGTTTTTAGGATATTTTTCTCATTTGATTTTGGATATGTTAACGCCTGATGGGATTGCCTTCTTTTATCCTTTGTATAATGTTAGAATGAAAGGGTTTGTGCATACTGCTGGAGTTTTAGAGTATTTAGTGCAAGTCTTTGTGATAGTTGGAGTTGTTGTTGTGGTTAGGTTTGGTTGGTTTTAGTAAAGGCCATAAATCATTAATAACTTTAAAATAATACCTTATTTAGAATTATACTAAAACGATTAGTGAAGTTCAATAAAAAAAGAGTAAGATTTTACTTATTTTATTAATAACTTATATTATCTACAATTTTAGGCAAAGATTTAAATAGAATATTGATAAGGCAAATTTTACTAAAATGGACATAATAGAAAAAGCCAATAACATATACTTAGATAATTTCCCTAATAAGACCTGTTTTGAAAGGGCAATATTTTTTAGTTGGTATTGTTCCATAAGGGATTGTACTTTTTGTTATATGAGTACTCAAAATAAGCAATTTAATCCAGATAAAATCCCACGAAGAACAACTGAGTCTATATTGGCAGAAGTATTTTTATCAAAAAAATTAGGTTGGGATTTAGGTTTCTTTTCTGGCGGTATCAATGCGTACACTAATAAAGAATTTTTGGATGTTGTTAAAAAAGTCAATTATGTTTACAATGATAAAATCTGGGTTAATGTTGGACCATTATCTAAAAAAGAATTAATATCTTTAAAGCCTTATATCAAGGGAGTTGTAGGATCTATAGAGACAATTAATCCTAAAATTCATTCTAAAGTCTGTCCTTCAAAACCTATGAAACCTTATGAAAAAATGTATGTTGATTCTTTATCTTTAAATTTGAAAACTTCTTTAACTATAATCCTGGGCCTTGGTGAAACAATAAATGATTTTAATCTATTAAAAGAATTCATTAAAAAATATAAAATTTCAAAAGTTCATTTTTATGGGTTGAATCCACATAAGGGGACTTTATTTGAAAATTCACTGCCTCCATCAATGGAATATCAAGCAGAATGGATTGCAAGAACTAGATTAGAATTCCCTAAAATTGATATTCAATTAGGCATTTGGCTGGATAGGGTTGATAGGGTTTCTTTATTATTAAATTCTGGAGCCAACTCTATATCAAAGTTCCCAGCCACTTCCAAATTCGGCTCAAAAGAAGCTTATGAAATAGAAAGACAAGCAAAATTAGCAGGAAGGGAATTCCAGGGAACTTTAACAAAGTTACCAGACATAGACTGGGACAAGGAAGTTGATAAATTAACAGAATTAGATAAAGACTTAAGAGAAAGAATTAAAATAAAACTTCACCAGTACATTAAAACTATGGCAAAGAAGAAGGTTTAATATACAGTTTTCTTTAAATTAGCATCAACTACTATGATGTCGTGGTATGCCTGCATAAGATTATTGTGATATTTCTTGAATTGGTCTGAAGTCATACCATATTGCTGTGCTGAATCATCATGTATTATACAATCACTAATATTTTCTAAATAATTCATTAAGGTCTTGTGCATTTCTACCCTTGCTTTTATAGGTGAAAAAAATTGTTTTAAGAATTTTGAACATTCGGGAAGCTTTTTGCACCATTGTTCTAACCTGTCCTTATGGAAGTGGTTTTCAATCATATAATATAGTATGAGCTATGAAAGTTATAAAGGTTTGGTAGGTGTGTACGTAGAAAGTCTACTTTTTAATTACTGCATGGAACACCAAATCTATATTGCTAATGGGTAGTCTTGAATATAAAATATGCCTATCCGTGACAATTTTTATGACCTGACTTTCTACGTACACAAAACTTAAAGATATATATGAAAAGAAATTTTCCTGAGAGATATGGGGAATCTTTTAAGACAGAAGAAAAGAATACCTAGGTGACTAAGAAAAAATCAACAAAAAGAAAGCCATCAAATCCTTTCGGCATAAAACCATTTAAATTGCCTAAAATCCAATTTTAATTTTTTTATTTTATCCCCTAAAATTATTTGCAATTAACATCGGGAATTCCTGTTATATTCTCCCGATAGGGATTGAGTTTTAGTGCAACGTTCCGAAGGGAAAACTCAAAGTCGTCGTGTCTATAGTTTTTTCTGGGGGGGTTGCCACCGTCTAATCAATAAGATAATATTTTCTTTTTTCTTAGAGGATAATAAACAATTCCTAAGATTATTAAAATTACTCCGATACCTAATGCACCATAACCAGCATAAACATATTTTATATGTTCCTCGAATAATTTGATTAGGGCAATTCCTAACGCAAAAGAAGCAAAACCTGTTCTTACATAAGCGAGAGTGTTTCTTTCATTAGCTAAAATTGTTCTTTCTTGGGCTAACTTCTTATGGCTAATTAACTTTTTTCTTAGATTAATTCCGTTTTCCATTTTTCCTCTTTTTATTATGTATAATTTAATTTATTTATAAATCTGTTTATTTTTAAAATGTTTGAAAAACATTAGGCGGCAACCTCCTTCTAATAAATCTACACGACGATTGAATTTAACATACATTAAATTTTAGTAATTTATACTAATTTAATTCTTTTTTTAGAATTTTATGTGCTTTATTTATTTCTTTAAATTTCTCTGTATCACCATTAGGCATGTCTGGGTGATATTTTTTTGACAGCTTTTTGTAGTTTTCATGTATAACTTCAAAATCTAAACAATCTTCAGCTACGCCTAGAACTTCTCTTGCATCTTTTCTTTGCTGGATAATATCCTTATCTTCTGCAAATGCATGTATGAATTCTTCTTTTGTTATTTCCTTTTTATCTAAAAGATAGAGGAAATGCCTGAGAACTTGTGCAGCCATAGCTAAATTTTCTACAAATTTTGAAGAATGGTTGTAACTGAAGAATAAATGCTCGTCAAACATATACCATGTAACTTTAGCTTGTGCTTTTTTTACTGCCATGCTCTCCAAAGGGATTTCAACATCATCACTGGTTAACCCATGTTCTTTTAGATTGTTGATGATTTTGTTCTTGTATTGCAAAGCCCTTCGATTATATGAATCTCGAATAATTATCTCTTTGAAATCATAGCCTTTAATTTTCATTATCAAATGGCGTTATTTGGGTTTGTTTATAAGGTTAACTGTTTTGGTTTTGTGTGTGGCATAGCCTCTTTACTGTAAATTATATCTATCCAAAAATATTTAAACAAAGAATCCCTTAGCTAAATTATGCATATACATTTAAGAGATGTTATCTTAGGAGGCCAAGACGGATTAGTGAATGTTCTTGGAATAATTCTAGCCATGGCTGGTGCTACGCAAGATGTTAGGCTAATAATAATCTCAGGGTTGGCTGCAACGTTTGCAGAATCTTTATCCATGGTTGCTGTAGGTTATACTTCTAGTGTTGCTGTGAAAGATGTTTATAATAATATTATGAAGAAAGAGGAACATCAATCTAAGTATAGAAAAGAAGAAGCTAAGAAAGAAATTATTGACATCTACAAGAAAAAAGGATTTAAGGGAACATTGTTGAATAGGGTTGTAAATCATATTACTTCTAATAAAAAACTAATGGTAGATACAATGATGAAAGAAGAGCATGACATGACTTTAGAAGGGTTTGAAAATCCTATAATAAATGCTGCTGTTATTGGTATGGCTGCTTTAATTGGTTCAGTTATACCTTTGTTACCATTCTTTATTTTTGATAGTGTATTTTATGGTATGGTATTAGCTGTAATTGTTTCTGTGATTGCTTTGTTTTTTACTGGCGCATATAAAGCTAAATTGACTGGTGGTAGATGGTTGAAGGAAGGGATTGTGCTGTCTGTGGTTGGTATGGGTGCTGCTGGGTTAGGATATGGGATTGGATTATTATTAGGATTAATTTAGAAGGAGGTGAAAAAATTTGGCAAAAGGAGTAAATAAATTGGTTGCTTCATATACTGGTGCTATAGTTTCTGCTGTATTAATGTTGTTATTGAGTGTATTAGCTAAACTAGGATTGTATGTAGGGGCAGCTGAAGCAATGATGGAATGGCATATGTTTTATTCTTTAAGTGTTTTAGGAATAATTGGTGGCATGGTTGAAGCTGCTGTGATGACATTTGTTGTTGTGTATGCAACGTTGTGGCTTTATTATAAATTAGCTTAATTTTTTTTTCTTATTTTAACCTCTAAATTATAGATATTTTTATAAATTGGTTGAACATTCATTTTTCTATGACAAATGATTATAAATTACCAAGCCCTGCTGAAAGGGATCATGAAAGGCCTTATGGGGCAATGGAACCTGTAAATTATGGTGAAATTGAAAGGAAATTGAATGAAGGTGTGGTTGAGATTGATAATGGATTGTCGCAACCTGCTCCAAGAATTCATGAAAGGCCTAAAGGTGCTATTCGTCAGATTAATATTAAAAAGTTAGAAGATGCATTAACTGAAGGGATTGTTGATTTGTAAACCTCCTTATTTTTTTAAAAAAACTTCATTGAATACATTATAACTATTCCTAGAACTAAGAATAATACTTGCAAAACAGAAGTAGATGTTTTGAATTCTTTGTGTAATTCTGGAATTAAATCTGAAGCAGCAATGTAAATAAAAGATCCGGCAGTAAAAGGTATTAAATATATAATGAAAGTTTCTGAAAACTTACTTATCAATAAAGCTATAACAGTTCCAATGATTGCTGTTAATGCTGATAAGAAATTGTAAACTAAAGCTTTTTTCTTTGTGAAGCCACCATGAATAAGTACAGCAAAGTCGCCAATCTCTTGTGGAATCTCGTGTAGTAATACTGCAAGAGTAGTTGTAATGCCTAATGGTATGCTAACCAAAAAACTTCCTCCTATAATTAATCCATCAATCAGATTGTGAAATCCGTCACCAACTAATATCATAGGACCTATACTCTTAGGATTGTGTATTTCACATTTAGGATTGTGGCAATGATGCCAACTGATAACTTTTTCTAATATGAAGAATAATACTATCCCTAATAATATTAAAATAAAGGAAACTGTGCCATCCATACTTTCCAATCCTTCAGGAATCAAATGTAAAATTGCTCCTCCTAATAATGCTCCTGCGGATAAACTTACTAAGTAAATTAAAATTTTATGTAATAATTTGTCTTTAATAGAAATTGTCCATAATCCAATTAAAGAAATCAAACTAACTAATAATACACTACCTAATGCCCATAGCCAAACGTTTAACATAAGGAAATAAAGTAAGAAGTGGTTTTTATAGTTTTCCTAAAAATGCATCAATTCTTTCTTTAATTTCTTCTTTTGGATTAAAACCTAAAATTCTGTCTACTTCTTTGCCATCTTTAAATAAAACTATGCATGGAATGCTGCTTACTTGGAATTGCATTGCAAGTTCACTTTGTTCATCTACGTTGACTTTGCCGAATGTTAGTTTCCCTTTATATTCTTCGCTGAGCTCTTCGAATACAGGAGCCAACCACTGGCATGGGCCACACCAAGGAGCCCAGAAATCAACTATTGCTTTGTCTTTAATTTTTTCATTAAAAGATCCATTTGTTAGTTCTTCTACCATTGTGAAAATAATATAATATTTACTTATAAAGATTAAGTATCTAAACAGAAACTATTCAATAAAAGTATCTTTGAATCTCAAATAAGAATTCTTGTAAGATTCATTAGTTTCATCATTGATTTTTGAAGTATATTGCCAGTTCCATGAGATTGTTCTAGGCGTCTTAAATCCATAATATTTCAAAACTTTTTTCTGTGTGCTTATAACATTTTTTCCGTTCCAGTTTTGGCCTATAAATATAACACCAGCATCAATATCGCTAATAATATTTTTTTCTCCTAATGTGGAATGCATGTTTTCTATCCAAGTCAATCTTTCAATCAATTTTTGATAATATGCATTTGCTTGGCCCCATCTTATCGAGCCGAAGAAAATAACGCAATCCGATTCAAATAAGGGTTTTGAGATTTTCCATAATTCATCTTTGGGATTATTAATGGAAGCCCAGCACCTATGGAATCCTGATGGATTTTTTCTTTTATCCTTTAACTTTGCAGATTTTTCTCCGCATTTGTTGCCTTTCCTTGTTGAAACATTGCCTTCACAATTGAAAATATTTAATTTAGGGACTTCAATTATAGTGGCATTCTTAAGATATTTTTTAAGTTCGTAAGCTAATTTTGTTGATTTAGGCTTTTCTTTATCTCCTGACCAACGATTAGAAGTTGTTATGAAAAGAACTTTTTTCTTTTTTTTAAGAAAGTTTATTGTTGAATGGAATTTTTTTTTGTAAGATTTAATATTCCTTGAATCCATAAGAATTTATTGGGCTTCAAGCTTTATAAACATTTTCTAAAAAAAGATTATTGCATAACCCAAATTTATATAAATTAATTTAATATTAAATATTATATGGTATATGAAATTTTTGGATTGGACTGGCCTCTTGTAGGTTATCTTGCAACTTGTGCAATGGAGTCTTACTTAACAAATCCTGCCATCAACTTTAGAAAAATGGTATTTAGAAGGATTGAAGAAAATGAATTAACTTTGGAAGACCTTCAAAGAAGTTTTGAAAAAGAAAATCTTGATGATAAACTTTAAATATGGTTATGCATTATAATTCATAATGGCAACGCTTAAAGATTGTAAACTTTCTATTATTATCTTAAAAATTAGAGGTTATTGCCATAAAGGAGGCATAAAATGAGAATAATAGGTATAATAACAAAAGGGGGAAATTTAAATGATAAAGTTGGCAGCTGTTTTGGAAAAAGTAATATAATTATTGTAAATTGGGATAATGGCATACAAAGTCATGATGTTGTTGAAGTATTGAAGTCAAAAGACTGTGTTGGTTCTGTATTAGCAGAAAATTTAGCTTCGAATTATAGAATTGAAGCAGTAATCACAGGAACAATTGGGTGTAGTGCTTATGGCACTTTTGAAAAAAAAGGTGTGGATGTATATGGGACTATCAAGGGAAATACAGTTGAAGAAGTTGCAATTGCTTATTTTTCTAACCAATTAAATTTGATTGAAGGATCAAATTCTCCAGGCGGTTCAAGGTGTGGTGGCAATCATGATGGATGTGGCAATAAAGATGGTTGTGGTGGATGTTGTAGTAAGTAGGTGAAGTAAATGAAGAGATTAGGATTATTTGTTTTCTTTTTTATTTTTTTGAGTTCTTTTGCTTTAGCTGAAGAGATGTATATATTTTATGGGCAAGGCTGTCCCCATTGTGCTAATGCTTTAGGGTTCTTGAATTCAATTGAAGATAAATATCCTGAATTAAATATTATTAAGAAAGAAACTTATTTTAATGAAGAAAATAGGAATCTATTTTTTGAATTTGCTCAAAGTTATGGTATGGATGCTAGGGGCGTTCCTATGATTTTTATTGGTGATAAAGTTTTTTATGGGTTTGATGATGATATTGGTGAAGATATTGAAAAAGAAATTAATGTTTGTTTGAAAAATAATTGTAAATTAAAAACCATATCTAAAAATGGCCATATTGAGTCTTTAACTATTCCAGCAGTTTTGTTTGCTGCTTTAGTTGATGCAATTAATCCCTGTGCTTTTGCCGTATTGATAATTCTTTTGACTACAATTTTGGCTGCTGGTATAAGGAGAAGGGTATTGTATGCTGGATTGGCATTTATAATTTCAATTTATATTTCATATTTTTTTATGGGTGTTGGGATTTATTCAGCAATATCTGTTTCTGGATTGAGTAATAAATTTTATCTTATTGTTGCAATATTAGCAATAATTGTTGGGCTGTTTAATCTTAAAGATTATTTTTGGTACGGAAAATGGTTTATTATGGAAGTGCCTCAAAAATGGAGACCTAAATTAAAAGCTTTGATTAAAAGTATAACTTCAGTTCATGGAGCTTTTTTTATTGGTTTTGCAGTTAGTTTATTTTTATTGCCTTGTACATCTGGGCCATATGTTGTTATATTAGGATTGCTGGCTAAAGTTGCTACAAAGAATTATGCTTTTGTTTTATTGTTACTATATAATTTTGTTTTTATCTTGCCTATGCTTATTATTACCTTGGCTGTAACTTTTGGGCTAACTACTACTGAAAAAGCAGAGAAATGGAGACTGAAAAAATTAAAAGTGTTACATTTGATTGCAGGCTTGATAATATTGGGATTGGGGTTATATATGCTGATATCTTTGATTTAAGAAAGATTTATATATTATAATGAATATATATTCATTATTGTTATTTAAGGAGGTAACAAAAAATGCCAAACAATGATGGATCAGGGCCAAAAGGAGATGGTTCTAAAACTGGAAATGGCTATGGGCCATGTAATCCTGATAAGGATTATGAAAATAAACCAAGACAAGGCGGTAGAGGCAATAGAAATGGAGGTTGTGGTGGGAGAAAAGGTGGAAGATGTGGTAAGGGTTGTAGCACCTATGGTTTGATGCCATTTCAAACAAATGAAAGACAAATAGGTAAATTAGAAAGGCAACTTTCTTTAATTGAAAATGGGCAAGAAAAAATATTGAGGCAAATTGAATATTTGAAATAAAATGCCTAGACCTTGTAGATGTAGAATTGTGCGAAATAAACCTAAGTTAGATTTATTTAAACCTGCAGGAATTAGAAAATGTGAGTTAAATGAAATAGTCCTTCATATAGATGAGTTTGAGGCTATGAGACTGAAGGATAATTTAGGTTTTGATCAAAATGAAGCAGCAAGAAAAATGGGAATTTCGCAATCTACATTTCATAGATTACTTAGTGTTGCTAGAAAAAAAATTTCTGATGCTTTAATAAAAGGTTACGCTTTAAGAATTAAGGGTGGCAATTTCAAATTAGATTAATACATTACCTTATCTTTTTTATCTTTCCATTTGTTGAACGGGATTAAACATTTACTTTGATCAATTTGTATTTGTTTTGTTTTTGGCTTAAGTTTTCCTTTTAGGATGCTATAAAATGATTTGTCATTGAAGCCAATTTTTTCGGCATCTTCGCTTGAGCAGCCATAATAACTCAGTTTTATATTTGCCCAGTATGCTGCTACTAGACACATCGGGCACGGTTCACATGACGTGTATAAAATGCAATCTTTCAAATTGAATGTCTTTAGTTTTTTTGAAGCTTTCCTTATAGCTTCCATCTCTGCGTGAGCAGTAGGATCATTTTTGAAAACTTCATTATGTGCCTTGGAGATTATCTTGTTATCTTTTACAATAACTGCGCCGAAAGGGCCACCGTGATTTTTCTTTAATCCTTTCTCTGCTTCCTTTACAGCTTCTTGCATAAATTTGTTCATGTTATTTTAATAATCCTAAAGAATTAAATATGTTTCTATTTAACAAATTATATAAATGATTAAATCTTAAACTTAAAGATGAAAAAATACTTAATATTAATTTTAGTAATTCTTTTAGTTGGTTGTCAGCCTCACGACGAACTCCCAGATAAATTAACTTCTGTAGAGATTCAAGAGTATGAAGGGGAAAAATTAGATTCTGTTGAAGATTTTAGGGAAAATTCTATCAAAGGCCCACAGTACATTGATGTTGAAACTTATAAATTAAAAATTACTGGGTTAGTTGAAGAAGAGAAAGAATATACTTATGATGAAGTTCTTGAGAATAAAAAATATGAGAAAGTTGTGCAGTTAGATTGTGTGGAAGGGTGGAGCGCAAAGATTCTTTGGGAAGGTGTTCTATTCAAAGATATTGTTAAAAATGTTGTTATTAAAGAAAATGCCAATACTGTAATATTTCATGCTGAGGATGGCTACACAACTTCCTTCCCTATTGAATATTTGTTTGATAATGATATTATGGTTGCAGACAAAATGAATGGTGTAATGTTGCCAGAAAAAAGAGGTTTTCCTTTTCAATTGATTGCAGAAAGTAAGTGGGGATATAAGTGGATTAAATGGATAACTGAAATTGAATTTTCTGATGATGAAGATTATGAAGGATATTGGGAAAGAAGAGGTTATTCTAATACTGGTAATTTAGATGAGGAGTTTTATGAATGATTAAAAAAATTAAAGATTTGGTAAATTCTTTTAAGAAGGCTGAAATTATTGAAAATGCCAGAGCTAAAACTTATAAACAATATTATAATAAAGTTAGTTTTTCTGCAGGAAAAGATGTTTTAGATTTTTTATATAAGGCTGAGTTAAATCATCTTAAATTTTTAGAAATACAAGAAAAAAGATTATTGAAAGGAAAGAAAGTTGATGATTCTGAAATTAAAGATAAGCCGTTCAAACCCCAAAGGAGATTTTTGTTTAAAGGATTGAATAATCTAGATAGTGATGTAATTATATTGGAGTCTGCAGCTAAATTAGAAAAATCGGATGTGGCATTCTATAAAGAACAAATGCAAAAAGCCAAGGATGCTAATGCTAAAAATTTCTTTGACAAGATGGCAAATCTTGAATATTCACATTTAAATCTTTTAAAAAAGACAATTAATAATGCAAGAAATGAAGGTTTTTCATTAGGCTCCTTAGATCCAAGGGTATTATTTACTAAAGTTTTAAAGGGAAAAAGCAAGAAAGGTTTATAAATATAGTATTGTAATATATATTTAAATGGTATTAGTTACTTTTTATGATTTTTTGAAATTAGAACCTGGTATGCCTATTGATGTTGTAAAGCCTTGGAAAATGTATTCTGCATATTTTACTGGAATGGTTTATTCTTATGGTATATTGACTACTAGGGCTGTTAAAGATGAATGGGGAAAAGCAATAACTGTGCCTGTTGGACATGAACATAAGTGTGAGCCTAATCATCTTTGTGGGATTCTTGAAGATGAAGAATTGGGTCTAGTGATGTCTAAAGGGGCAATACGCTTAGATCTGTTACTCTTTATCTTGATGCAGGAAAAAATGAATTGGAAGTCGAGAGAAATAACTTACGATATATGCATTTTGGTCATAAAAGGTTTTAATTGAAAAAAGGCAAGCAAAAGCTTTATATACTATGCTTGAATCTGTTTTAATAGAAAGAGAGCATAAGAGAGAGCACTTGATCGATAATGACATTTCGCTTTTTCTAAAACAAGTGCTTTGCGAGGTAAACATATGAAATTTAATGAATTAGGCTTAAGCCTAGAGCTTTTAGGAGCTATAGAAAAATTAGGTTATAAAGAACCTACACAAATACAAGAAGAAGCAATTCCAAGCATTATGAAGGGATTGGATGTAATGGGAGAATCTGCAACAGGTTCTGGTAAAACACTTGCTTTCGGTGCTGGCATCGTTGACAATGTTAAACCAAGACAAGGGTTGCAAGCTTTAGTCTTGACTCCAACAAGAGAGTTGGCTGAACAGATTAAGGAATCCATAAGAAAATTTACAAAATCATTAAGAGTAGTTACTATTTATGGTGGAGTTGCAATTCAACCACAAATAAGGGACTTAGTAAGTGCAGATATTGCAGTTGCTACACCTGGAAGAATGTTAGATCATTTACAAAGAAATACTGTTAATATGTCTAAAATTAAAATATTAGTTTTAGATGAAGCTGATAGGATGTTAGATATGGGATTTATTGATGATGTTGCAAGAATTATAAAACATTGTCCAAGAGAAAGACAAACTATGTTTTTTTCAGCTACATTATCAACAAAGATAAAATCTTTAGGTAATAGATTTATGAATAATCCTGTAATTGTTACAGCAAAAAGACATGTTGATCCAAGTAAACTTAAACAAGCATATTATAATATTGATAAAGGCAGAAAATTGTCTTTGTTAGTTAACTTGTTAGAAAGTGAGTTATCTGGATTAGTTATGGTATTTTGTAATACTAGAAGAACTACAGATTTTGTTATTAAAAATTTAAAGTTAAATAAAATACAAGCTGTAGGTATTCATGGTGGACTTTCACAGAATAAAAGAACTAAAACTATTGAAATGTTTAACAATGCTAAGTTCGGTGTTTTAGTTTGTACTGATGTTGCTGCAAGAGGATTACATATTGATAATGTTTCTCATGTTTATAATTATGAGATTCCAAAAGATCCTAAAGATTATGTGCACAGGATTGGTAGAACTGCTAGAGCAGGTGAGAAAGGTAAAGTTATGAATATTCTTTGTGAATATGATTTCGATAACTTTGGCAGAGTTCAAAGTGAATATAGGAATTTTGTAATCGATAAAATGGATATCCCTATGCTTAAAAAGATCAATCTTGCTGCTATGAATAATAATGGTGGAGAACGTAGAGGCGGAAACTTTAGAAAAGGAAACTTTGGAAGAGGAAATTTTCAAAGAGGAAATTCTAGTGGTGGGTCCTTTGGAAGAAACCGAACTCATAGAAGTAGGGATGATGACGATAGAAGTTGGCAAAAACCTAGAAGGGGGGCTAGCGCTAGTAATGCTGGTAGTCCAAAATCTTGGCAATCATCTAGATCTGAAAAGAAAGTTAAAAGCTGGCAGGATAATGATTCCTGGCAGAAATAATTCTTTTATTTTTTTTAGTTAAATTTATAAACGTTACAATGATTCTCTAATAAAATTAAATTGGAGGGATATTTATGTCATTGAGAAATAAAATAAAAACAGGTATTGCAACTTTGCTTATTGGTAGTTCTTTGGCTTTAGGTGGTTGTAAGAAAAATGAATATAGTAATAAAAATACAATAACTCTACAAGGGGAAGTTGTTGGTGAATCTACTGGTGATATGTTGAGGGGACCTTTTAGGTTATATCAAATTAAAGATAGCAAGGGAAAAATATATGGGGCAGTTATGTATGGACTTTCGACTGATCCTTTTAATGTCGGGGATTGTGCAAGGGTTGAATTAGGAGAAAAGACGGCTTTTATTGAAGGAGAGTATGATTCCCATTATGAAAATGGTAAGTTTATAGAATCTGGAAGACGTTCTCTTGGTAGACTTATATTAAAATATGAACCTTGTAAAAAATAATTCTTTTATTTTTTTTAGTTAAATATAATAAAATTCATAAGGATTTCCATGTGTTCCACAGGAAATAATTTTAAAAATTAAAAAATCACTCATTTTTTAGACCTCAGGAGTTTAGAATTATTATTTATATATAAAGTTTATTAAAAAAGAAAAAAATTAAAGTTTCATTAATGCGAAACCAATTCCCATAAGGGCTACAGGCCATGCTGGTATGTTAGCAAACCATCCTGCGTAGCTCATTACATATAATATTCCAATAACGAAAATTAGTCTCCCTGCAAAACCGCTACAGTGATGGACGTGTGTCATTGGTGTACAGCAATTGAAATCTTTACTTTTAAAATCAGTTTCAACTTTTTTGCCTATAACTTCCCAAGATGGATTTTTTTTCTTAATTGTTTTTTTAGCCATGAATATCACCTCTGATAGTTAATAAGGGTGGGAAGTAATATAAAAACTTTTTTAAATTGGAGGTTATATCTAATACAGATGGAACAGTATTATTTGTTTAAAAAAATGGATAAAGAAAATTTAAGATTATGTCTTGATAATTATGTTGCTGAAAGAATTTATATTAGAGATTGTGGGGGTTATACTGATGGTGAATATAGGATTAGGGGTAAAAGTAAAGTTGATGAAAGTTTAATTGATAAAGTTTTTGATTTTTCATGGAATGATTCTTTAAAGTTTTTTATTGGTGATAAAGAAGTTTATTGTTCAGAATTAAATGATTATAATTTAAAAGATGAAAGCGGGTTTACACTTGCTTATGAAAGAATTAAAGATGGAAGATTAGTTATGCTTGGTAAAGGTGGAGATCCTTATGATGTTAATTTGCCTGAACCAAATAATTCTACACTAAGGCAGATTATTGATGGAGATTTAATTGAAATTACGTTCAAAGGAAGAGTTAATTTGGAATTTATCTCTTGGTTACAAAAACCTTATTGGGGATATTGGAAAGTTATTTGAGACCACTGGACATGACAAATACGCGTAGCGTTTATATATGGTAATATATTTACTACTATTGTCCTTAGGGACCTTGAAAAAAATCCGAAAGGAAGGTGTAAAAATGAATAACAAACCAATAAAAAAATATAGAAGTAGTAATTTCTCAGGTGCCGTTTGGTTCAACGAAAGAGAAGTTGACGGTGCTAAAGTTGGATTTAAGACTTTAACTCTTACTAGGAGTTGGAAAGAAAAGACGGAAGATGTTTGGAAGAATGAACATATTAATTTTAGAAAATCTGACATTCCAAAAATAATGTCAATAATGAATAAACTTCAAGAAGATATTTTCTTATCTGTTGAAGGGGGTGATGATAATGAGTAAAAAAGAATTAACAATTTATGATTTACCTGGAGTAGGTGCAGCAACTGCTGAAAAACTTAAAGATGCAGCTTATAACACATTAATGTCTATTGCTGTTGCAACACCAGGGGAGTTGACTGAAGCTGCTGGATTGGGAGAAAGTGCAGCAAGGAAGATTATAAACTTTGCAAGAAATAATCTTGACATGGGTTTTGTTACAGGAATAGATTTGATGAAAAAAAGAGAAAAAGTGATTAGGATAACTACTGGGTCAAAGCAGTTTGATGATTTGATTGGTGGCGGTTTTGAGTCTGGGAGTATAACTGAATGTTTTGCTCAGTTTGGTAGTGGAAAAACTGTGCTTGCCCATCAATTGGCTATAAATGCTCAATTACCTAAAGAGAAGGGTGGGGCAGATGGTGCTGTTGTTTGGATTGATACGGAAAACACTTTTAGGCCAGAAAGGATAAAGGAAATAGCTGAGAAGTTAGGTCTGGATTATTTAAAACTCTTAGAAAATATAAGGGTTGTAAGGGCCTTTAATTCTGATCATCAAATGATAGTAGCAGAAAAGATTGAAAATTTAATAGTAGATGATAAGGTTCCTGTGAAATTAGTTATTGTAGATTCTTTAATGGCACATTTTAGAGCAGAGTTTGTCGGAAGAGGTACTTTAGCAGATAGGCAACAAAAGTTAAACAAGCATATGCATGTGTTAATGAAATTGGCTGATGTGCAAAATCTTTGTGTTTATGTAACAAACCAAGTTATGGCTAAACCAGATACTTTCTTCGGTGATCCAACTGCGGCTATAGGTGGAAACATTGTAGGACATAATTCTACAACTAGATTGTATCTTCGTAGGGGTAAGGCTGGGACAAGAGTTGCAAAGCTTGTAGATAGTCCTCATTTACCTGATGGTGAAGCAATATGGAAGATTACAGATGAAGGCATAGTTGATGTCTAATTTTTTTTCTTTTAATAACATTTTTAAATAATAAAATCTTTAAATTTAAGTAATGAAAAAGTTTAAGGTTAATATATTTTTAGAAATAATACTTATTGCTATAATATTAGCTTATGCATTTTTTGTGGTATTTCAATTAGATCATGAAGTAGCAAAAGTATCAACATTAAATTCTGCAGAACAAACTATTAAAAATGAAACTATAATAAAAGTGATGACTTATAATATTGCACATGGTAGAGGTCATTTTTCTATGTACGAGAAGTCTGCTTTTGGAAGAAATTTTAATATTAAATCAAGACAAGAAGTTATAGATAGGTTAGATGATATTGTTAGTTTAGTAAACGAAGAAAAAATTGATATATTAATTCTTGAAGAAGTTGATTTTGATACTACTTGGAGTTATAATGTCAATCAGGCTACTTATATTGCAAAAAATGCAGGTTTTGTAAATGTTGTTGAAGGATTAAAGTGGTCGATAGATTTGCCATTTTTTAAAATACGTTCTGGGAATGCTATCTTAAGTAAGTATCCAATACTTTATGCAAAGAATAAAAAATATTGGAGTGAAGGGTTTTGGAAGAGGTTTATTGGAGGCCATAGTTTTCTTTCAGCTGTTTATTCAATTAATGGAAAACCAGTTAATGTGATTGGAACACATCTTGATTCTGATTCAGAAAATAATAGGGAACAGGAAGCAGAACAATTAGTTATTGAAACTGAATTAAGTAAGTACCCTGTAATAATGTCTGGTGATCTTAATGCAGTGACACCTCTTACTAAACAAGAGAATGAAAAAATGAGGGATAAGTTTGGAGATGAAACTTTAGAGACTTTTATTAATAGTAATCTTTATGATATCGATATGGATAAATTGAATCCAAATGAAGAAAGGATGTTTACTTATTCTGCTGAAGATCCTCATAGATTAATTGATTATATATTTACAACAAAAGAATTAAAATTGACAGAATATTATGTTGTAAAAAAAGAATTGTCAGATCATTTCTCATTAGTTGCTAGGATAATTGTCTAAATTTACAAAAATTGTGTAATTTTCTCTTTGAAAACTATCTACATCATACTCTTCTTCAACTGTGTTGTAAGAAATTCTTTTTACGATTTTTGAGAGATTATTTACCATGGGTTTAGAAATTAAGGCTAGCATTTAAAAGCTTTTTGTTTTTGTAAAACAAATGTAGGATTTAAATAATTTATCTAAAATTATAATTTAAATTTTTTAAATAATCTAAATAGGGTTTATTTTGTTCTATCCAAGAGTTTAAAATCTCTTTTCCTTTCCATTTGATTAATATTGGTGAAATTGAAGGAAAATGTATATTTTGACATAATCTTTTGGCTAATACTATGCCATAATCAACAAAAGCATTTAATGAATCATTGAAGGCATTAGTATAATTATAGAAATCACTGAAACAATCAATCATTCCTTGTTGTAATTCCTGTGCACTCATGTTTTTAGGTTTGAATACTGCGTGTAATCCATCATAGTATTCCCAATTTTTATGTAATAATCTTTTTTCCTTTTCAAGTTTATAATAAGTTTTTGTTCCTGGCAAAGGAGTTAAAATAGCAAACTGCACAAAGTCAATTTCTTGATCATTACAAAAGTTAGAAGTTGCCTGAAATGTTTTTTTTGTATCTGTATCTCCACCAAGCATAAACATTCCATGTAATTTTATTCCGTGATTTTTAAAAACCTTTATGCTTCTTTTTATATCTTCAACTTTTTGTCCTTTGTTTAAGTCCAATAAAGTTTTGGGATTGATACTTTCAAAGCCAATATATGCAGTACTACATCCGGCGTCTTTCATTTTTGCAATAAATTTTTCATTTTTTGTAACTTCTGTTCTAACTTGGGCGCCGAAAGTAATATTTAATCGTTTCATTCTATTTAAAATCTCTTCAGTCCTTTTTATGTTAGCTGCAAAATGGTCATCTGAAAAAAATATATGTTTTCCTTTATATCTGGAAATCTCTTCTATAACTCTATCTACACTTTGTCCTCTATACTTTTTTCCAAACATTTCTGTTACAGAACAAAAATTACAATCGTAAGGGCAACCTCGAGAAGCCATAGAAGGAATAATCTTGATTTTTTCATTATTTTTTATTAAACTAAAATCAGGTAATGGATAGGAATCAAGGTTCATTGGCATTTGGCATCTTATAATCTTTTCTTTTCTAATGCCGTTTAAAATATCTAAAATAACATCTTCTGCTTCACCAACAACAACTTGATCAAAGTAATTTACAACGTCTTCAGGCATCATGCTTGCATGGATTCCTCCGATAATGGTTTTACCATTAGGATTTAATGATTTGAAAGTTGTAGCAATAGATTTTCCTCTATTGATTGTTGTTGTTAAGCAACTTATGCATAAAATATCCGCATTTAATTCATCCATCCTAACATCTCTTCCAAGAATATTTTCATTAATGATAGTTACATCATGCCCTGCATTAGAAGCTATTGTTCCTAAATATACTGGCCCAAGTAAGGGTATTGTCATAAACTTTTCAAATACATTTGAATGTACTCCTCGAGGTTCTATAAATAATATTTTCATTTTTTCTTTTTAATTGGGAAGTAGTCTATTATTAATAAACTTAATCCAAATAATACTAATATTAAAGGCCATAAGGATAAATAAATAGTGAATACAAAAAATAATGTTAAAAATAATATTATGAATACTATAGCAATATACAAATGTATCTTTTTTTTGACTAATATCCCTGAAACTAAAAAGCTTAATCCAAATATGCCTAAAAATATTGGCCAATTTGTTGCTAAGTTTATCCATGATGTATAATTAAGATAAAAGAAAAATATCCCTAATAATGTTAAAGTTGTACTTAACCATGCTAAAGCAGGATTTTTTTTTCTTTGATAAAATAATATCATGAACCCTATTGATAATATTATCATGAAAATTGGCCATAATCTACTAATTCCATCAATAAAACCAAAATTTTCTAATGTAAGCACTAATCCTACCAACATTAATAAAATGGCTAGTATTGATAAATTTTTTTCCATTAAATAAAATATAACTAGGCAATTAATAAGTCTTTCTTTAATATTTTAGAAATCAAGATTAAATATTTTAAGGATTTTATATTTAATGGTTGTAATTGATTAGCTGAATTATATTTTCTAGTATCTATATGGACCTATCTACTGGAGTATAGAAATCATATCAGCAAACTAGAACTCTTGATGAATCCGATAGGTAACAGTATGCCCCAACGAGGACTTGAACCTCGGTTTCAGCCTCCGCAGGGCTGCGTACTATCCACTGTACTATAGGGGCATATCTGGTTAAATAAATCAAAACATTTATAAATATTTGCTAGTTTTCACTAGTCAAGGAGTTAAAAATGACTGACAAATGTATATCATGTAATAATGAAGTAGTAAATGATAAAGAGTCCACTAGATTTTCTTGTCCTAATTGTGGAAAAGTAGAAATTGTAAGGTGTGGACATTGTAGGAAAATAGCTACTAGATACACATGTAAAGGCTGTGGATTTTCAGGACCTAACTAAAATGGCACAAGTAGTTGTAACATTTAAACTAATGATGGCAAGTCCTGATGTAGATATTGAAGCAGTTAAAGTAAAAGCAAAAGAATTGCTTGCAAGCTTGCATGCTGATGTAGGTAAAGAAGAGATTGAACCTGTTGCTTTTGGTATAAAAGCTTTAAATTTAATTGTAGTTGCTGATGAAGCTCTAGGTACAGATGAAATGGAAACAAAGCTAAATGAGCTTGAAGGCGTATCATCTGCTAAAGTCGTTGACTATAGAAGAGCTTTAGGTTAAAAATGGAAAAGAAACTTGTTGTTTCTATACATGATTTTTCTTCTAAATATTATTCTGAACTGGAGGAGATTCTATCTGAACTGGATAGTAAGGGCGTAAGCAAAAGATCTATATTATGCATTCCAGCACATGAAACTAAGCACCAAATAGAAAAGGATAACAAAACTGTCGGCTTGTTGCAAAAGGAATATTCTAATGGCAATGAGATATGTGTTCATGGCTTTGATCATTGCAAGGAAGGCATGGACAAAATGTTCTTGAAGGGAAACTATCTTGGAGTAAGGGTTGCTATGCTAACAAGCAAGAAAAAGTTGGAAAGCATAGGTATTGTGGCTGAAGGGTTTGTGCCTGCGTACTGGAAGATTCATCCTGAAGCATTGAAGGCAATAAAAGATTATAAAGATGAACTTGGGATGGGGTTTGTTGCATTAAATCCATACTTAATTGATTTGAATAATGATTTAACTTATTCTTCAAGGCCGATATGGGCATGGCCATTCATAGGGCTTTAGATTATGGATTCCGAATATTCAATAAAGGATTAAAGGAAAAGCTTAAAAATAATGATTTAATTAGGGTTGCTATACATCCTCATGATGTATGGAAAGCAAGGCCATTAGAGCATTTGCTTAAGATTATTGATGATGTTAAAAGGGGTCGAGATATGATAAGCTATAAGAAATATTTGGACCTTAAATATGAAAAATCGATTCAGTGAACTTATAAAAAACCCTTTTTTTTATCGATGTGGTGATGCTTATAGGGCAACTCATACTGTATTCCCTGTAGAATATCATGGTGAGAATTATATTGTTAAAATGAATTCTACTAAAGCTTTCCTTGCCAATTTGTATTATACTGCTGTTGACAGTCTTTTTTTTGATACAAGGAAATTAAGCACAGGTAATAGAAGATTAAAAACTGAAGCTGAAAAATTAAGAAAATTGGATGGACATTGTGCACCAATGCTTTATGCTCAAGGATATGGTATATTAGTAAAAGAATTCTTGTTCGGCGCTGATTATAAACATTTTAATATTGCAAGGCAAAGAGATTCTTTGGAACAAATTGTACATACTGTAAAAGAAATTCATGATAGGGGTGTTATAATAGGTGATGCTAATGTTAAGAATTATATGGATGGACATTGGATAGATTTTGATGGTGTGTTTAAGCCTTTAGGTGGACATGATGATAAATCATTAGACCTTTTGAAATTGATTTATTCTACTTATGCTTCTGCTTCTTCTGAGGATAATGGAAAAAGGGAAGCTTTAACATATTTAATGGCACTTGATATAAAAAAATATTATAATAATGAATCTGTTTTAAATACTCTTGGATTTATGATGTATCCTGCCAAACCTCTTTGGAGAATGTGGTTGGCAACAAAAATTCCAAGAAATGGAGTTTTATTGAAAGAGTTAAGAAAAATGTTTTTGCCTAAACATCTTAGAAAATCTTTTTAATAGTTTTTATTAATTCTTTATTTAAGCCACCTAACCTGAAAATGATAACTTCTGAAACATTAGCATTTCTACAAATATATAAATCTCTTTTAAGTAATTCTTGAGTTATAATTGGTTCGTTTCCTAAAATGCCAGTAGCTATTGTTCCTAAACCAACTAAAAAATGTTCGTTATAATTTCTTACACCAAAATTAACTTCTTTTTTAATGAAAGATTCTCCTTTGTCGTGCATTGAAGAATAAACCATTTTTATTACTTTGTTACCATAAGTACTTGGTTCGTACATAACACCTAACCATTTAAGAATGGTTTCATTAATTCCTTTTTCTGGGAAGTATTCTGCTGTGTAGATTGTTTTTTTATGTTCTTTGAAGAATTTTTTGATTAGTTTTTTATTCATAAAGAATTGGTAGAAATTTGTAAATATTAAACTCCTTTTTTTTGGGAATTCACAGTCCCACATAACATCGTCATCTTCTACTTCTTTTATTATTCTTTGTAAAGCTTTTCTTTTACTTAATGGACTCATCCAATATCCTTCGTTATAATCTAATAATGGCCAATAAATTATTTCTTTAACAAATTCAGATTTGATTTTGGATTTGATCTTATTAAATTCCTTAATTGATGTAGAAGCTATGTAAAGTTTTGTAGGGAAATCTATTATTTTAAGTTTTTCAAGATTCTCTTTAGTTGGAAACTCTTCAAAAAAACTTACAATCATCTTATTGCCTCATAACCATTTTTTTGTTTGTTAAATATATTTTTTATCCAAAACATTATCCAATATGTATAACCTTCTTTTTCAAATCTTCTCATTGAGTTAATAACATGAGTGTTAACAACACCAAACTTGCCTATTTTTTTAGCTTTTCTTATAAACTTTCCATCTTCGCCAAAATCCATATTTTCGTCAAAACCATTCATTTTATTATAAACTTCTTTTGAGCAGAATATTAAGCCTGATGACCAACCAAGGTGTTGGAATGGTTTTTTAAGCTGCATTAATGTTTTTGGAACAAATTTGTTTACATCTGGTTTTGAATAACAAGTACCAATTGAATATTTTGAGTTTAAGATTTTTTCAATTGTATTATTTTGTAATTTAATATCTGCATCTAGAAAAATTAGTTTTGAACCTGAAGCTATTTTTGCCCCTTCATTTCTTGCTTTTGAAACTCCTTTATTTTCTAATTCAAGAATTTTGTCAGCATATCTCATTGCAATTTTAGCTGTTTTATCTGTACAACCATTAGTTACAACTATAATCTCTGTTTCAGGGTGAAATGCTGATTTTAAAGTGTTTTCAATATAATCTTCTTCCTGGTATGCTGGTATGATTATGGATGCTTTTACCATATACAAAGCGAAAGTTATTTATTCTTTAAAAAGGTTCTCTTTGCTATGGCAGTAACTCAAGAATTAGTGGATAACATTAAGAAACAATTAGAAGGCTTAAACCTTGAAGAACAACAAAAAAAATTAGATGAAATTATGTCTAAATTACCTCCTGAAGATAGGGAACAATTGATGGGTGGTGGCGATTGTCCATTTTGTTCTATGGTCAAAGGGAATATTCCTGTAAGGAAAGTTTATGAGGATGATAAAGTCTTGGCTATTTTAGATATTAATCCTGCTAATAAAGGTCATACTTTGTTGTTTCCAAAAAATCATGCACAGTTTCTGGCACAAATGGAAGATGATGATGTTGCGCATTTGTTTAAGGTAGCAAATAGATTGTCTGATGCAATTTTTCAAGCAATTGGTGCACAAGGAACTAATATTTTATTGTCTAATGGGAATGTTGCAGGACAAAAATCTCCGCATGTAATAGTTAATTTAATTCCGAGGATGGAAGGTGATGGTGTTGGACTTAGTTGGAATCCAAAAAAATTAGATGATTCAGTAATGGATGAAGTTGCTACAAAAATTTCTGATAAAGCTAAAGGGATTAGCATTAATAAAGAAGAGATTGTTGTAATAAAACAAGAAGCTCCAGTAGTAAAGAAAGATGGATTTTTAGATGATATGAGAATTCCTTAAATTTTTTTACATTCAATTATATTATTTTTTATTTCAAATTTTACATCTAAGAATTTTTCAATAATTTTGGCATTAGTTTCAATATGTTTTGTGATTTTTGAAGTTTTTATTTTTCCATTTCCAGCTAATGCCATGTAAACCATAAGTTGGTCTGCTGTGTATGGATCAATTGCCCCTTCATTTCCGTCAATTAATCTTTGTGCTGCTTCGGCTCCAACAATCTCTGCTCTTTTGCCTCTTTCACCAAATGAGTCTCCGCCTATAATTGTATTATCATATTCTGCCCAAACTGTAATTCCTGAACCAGGGCAAGCTGTTTCTTTGTAAACAGTCATTAAATCTATATTTTTGAATTTAGTTTCTAAAAGATGTTTTGCTGTTTTAGTTTGTCTGTCAGCAACTTTTGGTTTTTCTAATGAAGATGATGCAACAGAAACTCCTTTAACTGCTATTAATTTTCCTTTTTCTAAAATTTCAAATGGTTTTAATTCTGCTTTTTCAGAAACAATTTCTATTCTTGCTCCACCTTTTGGATAAAAACCGTGTTTTGAATTTTTAACTTTTATGTTGTAACCATGTTTGCTTAAAATCGGGAATAAAACGTTCCATAGGAAGTCAAATGGGACTGCCCAAGCGCCATAAGTAGCTCCGCCTTCAATAATTACTCTTATTTTAGTTAATGTGGCAGGAATCATTATTGCTTGTAAAATTAGTCCAACTGAACCAGCAGTGCCTACTTTTATTTTAATTTTTCCTGATTTTACTTCGTTTGGTTTAAAAGTAAGTTTAGTAGATTCCATTTCTAGACCTTCAACTTCAGCATCACATATTGTTGCTACTGCTTTAGTTGCTTCTAGATGTTGAACTTTGATTCCAGGCTTTGGTCTGGATCCTCTAATGTTCTTGATCTTAAATGGTTTGCCTGTAACTGCAGATAATCCTAAGGCTGTCCTTAAAATCTGTCCGCCACCTACAGAACCGTCAATTTCTATCATATTTACGCAGAATTGTGGCGTATTTAAGTACTTTTCGATTTAAATGGCTATTCTCTTATGAATTTGGGGTAAATACTTCTGCCATAGAAAACTTTGTTGATTTTAACAGCAATACCTTTCTTTTGCATATACATGTTTTGAGAATTCATTTTTGCTTCACCTAATGCAACTAATTCGTTTTTTAGGGTTAAAACGGCTACCATTTCTTCATGATTTATGTCGGATTCTAGTTTAGATATTCCTGGAACAGACAAGTCTGCACCATGTGATAAAGTATCTACTGTAGTATCAAATATCCAGATTTTAGGAATGTGTTGGATTGCAGTTTCCATTGGTAAAATGATTTTTCTTAATTGTGTTTCATCTTTATTTTCTTTCCATGTTTCGTAAGCGTCTTTAAGATCTTGTAAAGTAACCATTGTTTGGTCTGTGAATGGTCCTGCTTTAGTTCTAACAAGTTCAGCCATGTGTGCACCTGTGCCTAACTTTTCACCCATATCATGACAATTTGAAGAAACAAAACCTGTTTCTATTAAAAAATTGTGAGTATTTGGTACAGTCATATCATAAACATAGTCTTCTCCTTTTACTAACTCAATTTTTTTAATTTGCTCTATTATCAAATCATCTAATTTTGGTAATTGAGTTATATGTGAACAGTTTTTATAAAATCTTTTCGTAGGTGCGATATTTGAATTTAAAATACGATATATATTCCCACCTAGATGAGGATATAATAATTTACTTTTTTCTTGAATATATTTTTTATAATGTAATCCTATGTGAAAATGATCGTCTTGGTTGCCTTTATCAAATAGTTTTTCTATATTATTTAAGATTCTTTTTTTATGTAGGCTGTTTGTTCCAATATCTTTAATAAATTTATGCTTTGCTGCTAATGAATTTAAAGAAACTATATATAATTTACTTTTAAAAATTTTACTTGAAATTCCTATTTTTAAAAGCATTTGATGTAACCTTTTAGCAAATATATAGTCTACAGTTAATAATCTAATATCAGAATGATGACTCCTTATATTTGTTTTTTTCTTAAAATAACATGTTCCATTTCCATCAAAATATCCTTTTAGGAATGCTCTAATAAATTCAGGTTTGAAATTTAGTAAGGGTCTTATATCTGAGTTTTTCTGTGGACTTTTAACTCCCAATGATGCTGCAATTGTTGCAAAAAAACTATTTGAAGTTGATACTTCAAATAAATCATTTTTTATTTTTCTCTTTGAAATAGCAAATTGTGGGAATAATTTTTTATATTGTTTTAGAAAATGATTAATTAATACTTCATCTTTATTATGAAATTTAATTCTTGTATGTCTGATTGTACCTTTTTCTTTTGTATTGTTTCCATCAGAAGCGATTAGTCCAAGTAGATAAAAGTGCGATTCAGTAAGTTTTTTTAATTCAATTTTAGTTCCTTTTTCTGTTTTAAAAGTATTTATTTTACTTTTTACTTCATTATAGATTCCAGAATCCCTTATATGATTTAAAGTTATAGCATTCTGTGATTTTTCTAAAAATGTTTTCCTGTCAAAATTTAAAGCCTTATTCATAGCTCTTATACTACCATATTTTTTAATAAATGCTTTTTTACATTGTTCTTTGATTTCTTTTTGATCTACTAAATATTTATCATCTAATAAATCTGAAATAAAATAATCTCTATTTATCTGAGGAAATCTTAATGATTTGGCAAGGTAATCTCCTTCTTTTAGTTTTTTAACCTCTGTCATTCTATATCCTTTTTTTGTAGATTGAAGAAGTTCATGATCAGCAGTCATTATTAACTCAATACCTGAGGAGGTAATTATTTTAATCAATTTTCTAGGGGATTTTATTTTTTGTGTTTTAGATGGGATTTTCATTATTATTTTACCCTTACTAATTGAATAAATTGTTTTTTTATTTTTATAAAATTCTGATGCTTTTATTAAACCTTCTTTTGTTATAATGTCAGTTTCTTTATGCAAACATAGTTTTCTTATGTAAGTGCCAGCTTGGCATCCTACCCTGAATAAAACGTCTTGACCATCAATTTCTAAAACTTTGAGATAGTAAATGTTTCTTTTTCTTAATTGTCTTTTAACTGCTGATTTGATGGGTGGCAATTGTTCAATTTCTCCAATGAATTCGTTGATAACCTCTCTAATTTTATCTTCTTCAACTTTTTGATGGAGGTGCATGACGCAAACATACTCTTTACCTGCAATTAATAGAGTTTGTACTACTTTGGTTGCTTTTGCTAATGCGATAGGTAATGAGCCTGTAACTCTAGGGTCTAATGTGCCAGAATGTCCTGCTTTTTTAATGTTAAGAATCTTTTTAACTATGTCAGAAACTTGATGAGAAGTTGGGCCTGATGGTTTGTTAATGTTTACAATGCCAAATTGAATGTGGTCTTCAATGGGTCTTTTGTTTGGATCAGTACCATAATTAGGATCAGTTTCAGCTTCCTTTCTAACTAAGATTTCTCTTTCAAACTCTTCAAAAGGTAGTTTTTCTGTCATTTTATCTTAAAAGAATTGAGTTACTTTAAAAACTTAACGTAAAATCGAGAAATGTTTATAAATGCAGTAAATATTACTTTATATGATGAAAAGAGGTAGAGCCTATAGAACTAGTTCTTGGAATCTTGCAGAAATTATTGTTAGGGATTATGATTCTAAATTTGAAGAAATTAATTTATTGATTAAAGACTTTGGAGGTTATAAATCTGTTTTAAATCCAAAGATGTCTAAAATTCAATTCAGGAAAGTTGTTAGAGATTTTGAATGGATTCATAATGAGTTGTGGGATTTAGAAGCCTCAATTGAATTGGAGTATTCTGCAGATACAACTTCTAAAAATATAATAAGAGCACAATCTAATTTTGGAAAGTTTACTTCAGATTGGTCTAATAACTTATTATTTTTTAATAGATGGATTAAAAAATTAAAAAAAAGGGATTTTGAAAGGCTTGTCTCAGCTGTTCCAAAAAATGAAGCTTATTTTAGAGGTTTGATTGATGGGAAAAAATATTCATTAAGTAAACGAGTTGAAGAAATAATTAATTTAAAAGATGTTGGTGGAGTTGAGGTTATAAGGAGGACTTATACTGCTTTAACTTCTAAATTTAAATTTCCGTTTAGGATTAATGGTAAGTTGAACCAATTGACTGAAGTTGAAGTGGAAAATTACTTTGCACATCCTGATAAAAATCTAAGGAAGAGATATTTTAAATCAGTGGCAGGGGTATATAGCGAAAATGCTGAAGTGTTAGGTGGATTGTTTATAGGAATAGCTACAGATTGGTATAATGAAAATGTTAAAATAAGAAGATATAAAACTCCAATATCTGTAACTAATTATAATGCTGATGTTTCAGATAAAGCTGTAGATATGTTGTTTAAATCATGTCAAGATAATAGAATTATTTTTGAAAGATATTTTGAAATGAAAAAGTATCTTTGTGATGTTAATGAAAAGTTTAGATATGAGGATATTTATGCACCGGTAAAAAGTAAAAACCAGTTTAAGATGTCATATAATGATGCTGTTCATCTGATAATAGGATCTTATGAAAAATTTTCTAAAAAAATGGCCAAGATTGTTAAAGATATGTTTGATAATAAACATGTTCATTCTCGAAATTCTAAAACTAAAATTCCTCAACAATTTTGTTATTCTTTGCCTCAAACAATGCCTTTTGTAATTGTTAATTATAATGGGAATTTAGATTGTGTTATGGTTTTAGCACATGAGATTGGTCATTCAATCCATTCTGAATTGTCAAGAAGGAATCAGAATGTGTTGACGTTTGATGCATCAATATCTTTATGTGAAACTGCTTCTGTATTTTCAGAGATGTTAATTTCAGAAAATCTTCTTAAGTTTGCGGATTCTACTGATTTGAAAATAAAAGCTTTGGTTAGACAAATAGATGATGCATATGCTACTACTATCAAACAAGCTTATTATAGCCTTTTTGAAGTTAAGGCACATGATATGGTTAATTCTAGGGTTGGGGCTTCTGTTGAAGATTTATCTAATCTTTATTATGAAAACTTAAATGAACAACTTGGTGGAAGTGTATTTGTGGCAGAATATATGAAAAATAATTGGTTAACTGTGCCTCATTTTTTTGATAATCCATTTTATTGTTATTCTTATGCTTTTGGTTATTTATTAACTCAAGCATTGTATAGTAAGTATGAAGAGACTGGTGATGATTTTGTTTCTAAATTTGAAAATATATTGAAAGCTGGTGGAGCAATATCTCCTAAAGATGGTTCAAATTTATTTGATTTTAATATTGAAAGAAACAGTTTTTATCAAAAAGGATTTGATAGGATTGATAAGAAAATAAATGAATTAGAAAAATTATTATAAAATAAAAAATTATCTTTTTTTGTCGCTTCTTTGTAAAGTTGCTTTAATATCACTTGAAGACCCTTTGTTTTCTTGAGGTTTATTTACATTTTTTGGAGCTGCTTTAGTTTTAGGAGCTTTCTTAGCTTCTTTTTGTTCTAATCTTTCTTCTTCTTTAGCAACTTCTTTTTTGGTCATATCTTCTACAGGTTTTTTATCAAGATTTTTCTCTGGTTCTACGATTTTAGATTTAAATTTATCCATTAAATTTCCGCCAGTTTTTTTCTTAGCTTCTTTTTTAACTTCAACTGGTGCGCCAGGAATTTCTGCAAATACATATGTGCCTTTCTCTTTATCTTCAACTTTTGTAGCAATAACTTCTATTTTGTGAGGAGGATTCCTGTTTCCACGAGCCCAAATTTTCATGTTTAGATGTTTTCCAATCTTAACAATGTCAACTTTCATATGTTTTTGTAAGAATGATCTAGTAGCTTTGGTAGCTTTACGGCTTCTTGAATACATAGGTACTTTAAGCCACTCTTTTCTTAATGGTATAATATATGTTCTTTCCATGTTAGACACCTTTATGCTTTGGTTTTATTTCTTCTCCAATGTCTTTTAACATCTGTGTGCCTACCAGGGTGTACTCTTCTACCTAGGCCATAGATCTTAGGTACTGTCCAAAAAGGAGCCCATCTAGTTTGCTTTTTCTTTTTAGCTAACCTAAGTTTTTTTGCTAAATGTATGAATTTGCTCATTTTTATTTTCTCACTATTTTTGTTTCGTGTTTTGGTGGCTGTAACCTTAACAACAATTCTCGGAATTGTATGTCAGTTATTTGACCTTGGATTTGGCCGCTTTGTGCGCCACGTGTAATTAAAGCTGCTACCTGAATTGCTTTTTCAGGATGTGCTGCTTTTAAGTTTCCGTACCTTGAAATAGCTTTTGAGTCAAGGTAACGTTTTGCGAATGTTTCAACAAGTTCAATTTGTTGTAGCATTTGATGTTGCTCTGTTTGTTGATCTTCAAGTTGATGTTGAAGTTCTTGGAGCTTTCTTTGCTTTATTTCTTCTAAACTCATTTTTTTGTTTTAACCATCTTGTCAAGGAATGAACGACCTTTAGGAGTAATTACTCTTCCCTTATGTACGCCTTTTTCTTCATATTTGATTAAATTATCCTTTTCAAGTTGTTGAAGTATTAATCTGATTATTTTACCTGAACCTTTGTAAAAATGTTCTGGTTTTGATCCACGGTCTTTTTTGCCACCATAATGTGTTCTTAATTTGCTAACACCAATAGGACCTAGTAAGTATACTTTTCTTAATACTGCTGCAGCACGTTTGAACCACCAATCTATTTCTGCAGGTGGTCTTTCCTTATGACGACCTGTTTTAACGAAAATAGACCAATCTGGTGCTACTACGTTTTCTGATTTTTTTAGCCCTTCAGCAGCTTTTTCAATCAATTCATTTGTGTCAACATCGTTTATTGTTGCCATTATTTTATTTCCTCCAGCATATCAATTTGGCCGGAATTTACTATAGGGATAGAAAAATGGGTGTATTTAAAAAGCTTTCTGTTTTAAAATGGATAAATTGCTTTAAATTTAGGGATATTTGATAGGATAATCTTTAAGATAATTCACAGTCTCCAGGTGGCAAAACTGATAATATATCGTTTAATTCTAATTCAATTTCATATTTGTCAAAATAATATTTTTTAATCTTTTTTGCAACGTCACTTTTCTTTTTGTCGCCTTGTAAAATATATAATGTATCTTTACAATTCTTTTTTATAGCGTTTATTGGGCCACACATTGGTCTATTGTTGTAAATACCTAATGCTAGTTGGATTGTTGGGTTGCCGTAATTTCTTTTACCATGAATCATGAATGTACCTTTTGGTAATCCGCCTTCATTTGTTACTTGATCAGGTTTGACATAAAATACTTCAGTTGTTGTAACTTTTGATTTCCATGCTCTTGAGAATGATGCGCATGCTTCATATGTTTCATTAATTGTTGCTTGACCTATTTCTTTGCCTTCAGATTTGATTACAAAAAATGGTGAACCTGCAATATCTGTGTGAAATACTAAATCATTGCCTTCAATATACTTCTTTACTATAATATCATTGGTAGTTGCATCTCTGCCTCCTATGCACATAAAACCTTCAGAAGAAATAAACCAACGGAATTTTTCATACCAATCTTTTTTTCTTTCAATTTGTTTAATTTTCGTTTTTTCAGGAATATAAGTGTCTTTTTTTTCTTTTAATGTTTCAATTTTTTCTAATGTTTTTTTGTAAGCTTTTTTTACTCCTTCTAATTTCCTTTTTGCTTTTTTTGCACTTTCATAGAACATTTTAGCATTATCTTCTAATGATTTGGAAATGTCTAAAGTTACTTTCATATTTGAATATTAAGAACACTATCTTATAAATCTTTGCTGTATATTGCATAATGTATATAAACCTTGAAAATACTATATACTATAATTGAGGTGATAAAGTGAATTCATATAATTTTACAGATTATTTACCTTATTTCTTTAATATTGTTTGGAGGGGAATTTATTGATTTTTCTTAACATGGTTGTTAAGAATTTTAGTGTTTATAATGAAGCATTTGGGCCTGTAAAAGAACCAACATGGACTACTCCTAATAAAATTATTTTGTCTAATGAAAGAATTTATTTAAGAGATTTTTCTGTAGGGCATGATGAATGTGCTACGATAATTATATCACCTCAAGCTGGGCATCATTCTAATATTGCTGATTATGGTCAAGGTAATAGTTTAGTTGAAGCAGTTTTAAATTCAGGGAAAAAATCTGTGTTTGTACCAGAGTGGAGAAGTGCAACATTATCAAGAAAAAATGATACAATTGATGATTTTATTTTGGAAATGGATAAGGTTATTAAATTTACTGAATGTCAAAAAGTTAATCTTATTGGATTGTGTCAAGGTGGGTGGCAGTCTGCAATCTATGCATCTTTGTTTCCTGAGAAAATAAATTCTTTGATTCTTGCTGCAGCGCCTATTGATTTTAAGGCTGGTAATGGGATGATACAAACTTGTGCGGAATTTTACTCTATGATGTTTTATCAGGATTTGGTTGCTATGGGTAGAGGTAATATGAAAGGTTCTTTTATGGTAATTGCTTTTAAAATGTTGAATCCTATGGAAAGGTTCTTTGGGGATTATGTTGATCTCTACAATAATATTGAAGATGAGAAGTTTATGGATAGGTATAGGAAGTTTAGAAACTGGTATGAATGGACTCAGGATTTGCCAGGTGAATTTTATCTTAGAGTTGTAAAGGAATTATTTAAAGAAAATAAATTGATTAAAGGAGAAATGAATGTGTTGGATAAAAAAGTTGATTTAAAGAATATTGATTGTCCTTTGTATTTAATTGCAGGAGAGAAAGATGAAATTACTTTAAAAGACCAATTGTTTAACATTGAAGATTATGTTAGTTCTAAAGTTGTAGAAAAAATGGTTGTACCTGCAGGTCATATTGGTGTTTTTATGGGTGGAGAAGTATTAAGGGAGTATTGGCCTAAAATATTATCAAAAATTTAAGAATGAATGTAAGCCTTTCCAACCATTTATTATGAAATCTGCTTTTTCTAATAATGCACCTGATTCATTTGGGAATGGGTTGACTGCAATTATCTTGTAATCTAAGTTTAATTGTTTTAATGCTTTTACCATTTCTAAGTCTCTATCATGATCACCAAAAACTAAAGCTTCATTATATTGATGTGTGGAGTTTCCTATTACTCTATGGGTCTGTTCAGTTTTGTCCATGCTTGTGTGTCTTACTAAATCCTTTATCTTTCCATTTTCTATTTCAAAATTAAATGCGTCAAGAATAACTTCTAAATTATTTGCTTCAAACCAATCTTTATATGGTTCTGCACAGATTGAAAATGATTTGGTTATTATTGCTGTTGCTTTTGCATATTTGCCAAGTTCTAAAATTGTTTCCTTAGATTTATTATAAGCTTTATATGGAAGTTTTTTAGCAGAAGATTTTACTAAATTGTATGGTAAACCTTGAAGAGCTCCTTTGAAAAATATTTCTGTTATTGCTCCATCCATTTCTTTTTCACATAATCCAATTTTGACTAAATCTGTTTTTAGTTTTTTAGTATCTAAACATGCTGATATATATTTGAATAATAAATGTGGTTTTTTAAACATTATTTTTCTTGCTAAAGTTTTAGATAAATCAACTGCACTATATCCATTATATTTATTGGGATTTTTGCCTCTATGGATAGTTCCATCTAAATCATATAAGTTAATTCTAGAAGAATTATAATTATTTAAGAATATATCTAAGGATTGTTGTTGATTATATCTGGAGTATACGTTATCATGAATTATTTCCAAACTGACGGCCTCCTAACCATTACATTATAAAATGTCCACGGACTAGCGTAGTTGTCTAATGTTTCTATCTTACTATTCTTTATATATTTTGCCAAGGATTGTATTATTTCTTTTCCTGTCAATGAACTTAAATCTTGTATTTGTGGACTAGGGTCTAATAATGTGCCACAATGTCCTATCATGTTTAAGGTGTGTTTTAATGATGTTTCGTGTGCGTCAGAGCCACCTAATCCTTTTCTTTTTGAAGATTGGCTTAGAAGTTTAGCTTTTGCGTTTGCAGCAGCCATCCATGCAACGTTCATCATATTATGAGTTTCAATAAAAATATCGTAATCCTGGGCTAATTTTTTCAAATAATCTTCTTCTTTTGAATTTGGAAACCAAAATTTCACATACTTGTTTGGAATCGAGAATGGGTGATTTAATGTGGCCATGCCATCCTTTAGTTCTACTGATTCTAATAATTCTTCTGATGTAATATATTCTCTGATATAATCTATCCCTAAAGTATTAATATGTATTTGTTGTTTAAGATTATTTGGGTTTAATGAATATACTTCTTGGCCTTTTAATAAAACTGTTCTTTTGTCTTCTTTGCTTATTATTGTGGCATACTTGTCAGAGAAATCTATTCTTGCTAATTTGTAGTCTTTTATTTTTTTAACTAATCCTTCATATGTATCTTCACCTTTAGTGGGGTGAATGCCATGTATTGCAATTGTTACAAAATCTGTTGTATCTAAAAATTCATTTACAATTTTTTCTAATTTATCTTTTTTGAATTCTCCAATATGAAAATGCTGATCAAAAAGAAGTTTGTTCTCAGGTTTTTTCAATGGACAAATTACATTTGCCAAGTACCAAATGTCTTCAATTACACCTGAAATCCCTGCTTTGTATGAATAGAAACCTAATGCTCCTAATGTTGCATATTTTAATCCTTTTTTAAGGAAATCTCGTCTATTTATCATGAATAATAAAGAAGATAGGACTGAGTTTATAAAATTTATTCATCCCAACCAGGGAAATATTGATTTAATAACATTGCTGAGTATGTTTGGTTATTATTACAATTTTCTATACTTGGACCTTCAGCAAGATCTAAACAATTGATATTTAAAGATGCTTTCAAGAATGTTAATGCATCTTCATCTTTTCCGTTTAGAATTGAACGTTGTCCACAATATGTCATAAATTCTACAGCAAAATGATTAGTTTCTAATTGGTCTATTCCGTTTAATGATGTTGGATTATTAATATCTGAGTTAGGATAATATTTTTTTAAGAATTCTCTTGCTCTTGAAATTGCAGATTCATCTTTTTCAAGAGTATGATTTGATAATGCTGAAAAAATAGATGCTTCATAAAAATGTGGGATATTTGTATTAATTGTTCTTGCAAATCTAGGACAAGTATATTCATTTATTTCACTACAAGGATAGTCTAGGTTTAAATCAATTACATCTTCTAGATGGTTGTAATATTCATCTGATTTAATTCCAAATTCATTTGATAATCTAGTAGCTTCTCTGCCTTGATAATTTAGGTGACTCAATGTGACTCTGGCTTTGAAATAAGGATTAGTGTAATTTGGATTGTGTATGAATGTTTCTCTTAATTCATTTAATTTATTCCAAACTTCTTCTTCATTAGTAAGCTCAAATGTATATTTTGAATGATTTATTATTTTTAAATAATCTATCAATTCTTCTGCTTCTAATTCTGATAAGTGTCCTGTTGAACTTGTAAGTTCTGCCTTGAATTCAGGTAAGTTTAATAATTGATTCCAAATATTGAAATATTTGTCTGCTCTAGTCTCACCTTCTGTCTGATTTAATCTATCTTGAATTTCTGCTTCTATAAGAATTGTCTTTGAATGAGCTACATGGTTTGTTGCAAGTTCTATATCTCCATTAAAATTTAGTAAGTTTATTGCACCAAACATTGCGCCTTGGTTGTACATTCTTCCTAATGGGTCTTCTAAAGATAAATCCAAACTATTCATGCTATTTATAACAGAATAGATTAAAGTGCTCCCTATAGGCTTTGAGAATTGATACAGCTTTAGACCCATGTAAACTTCATTGCCTTTTGCAGGGAATTCTTCACTTCCTGGAAATATTGTGTGTCCTATTTCATGAAATGAAATGGGTATAATCCAATCTAATTCTGAGTAAGGCAAAAAAATATGGCCTTCACCATTACATGCTCCTGCATAAGGTCCGCAAAATTTGGCAATATTACTTGTTATAGTTGTTGTAATATTTGAAATGTCTGGATAGATAACTCCTTTTTGTTCTTTATCATTATTTATAAAATCATTAAGGTGATTTATTAATTCTTTTGGTTCTTCACCAAATTCAAGAACTTCTTGACCATCAAAATCTGGATTATATTTATCATCTACAACAATTGCATCTTGACCGGTTTTTTCATTTATTACTCTTTCAATTTGTGTTTTTCTTTCTGGAGTCAATGGGGCATATTCTCCTTTAAGAGGATCTCCTGGATAACTGCTACAGCTTATGACAATTGTAGCCAAACCAGAGATTACAGTATTTTTAAGAAAATTTCGAATTCTTCCCATATTAAAACTTAAATCTCATTCCTCCTGTAGCTTGATATATCTCATAATCATCTGTTCCTCTATGCACTAAGCCCTTTAGGCTTAAGAATACTCCAACGTTATCTGTGACATCCAATGTTGGTTGAATCTTGAAAACATATCTTTGATTGACTCTATCTATTCTTGTATTAATTTTTTCTCCAAAATAATAAGAAAATGTAGTGGGTATTGAGAATATCCCATATCTTGGAATTAGTTTTAAATTTAATCTCAACATTCTTTCATCCCTGTCTATATCATAAGATGTCTTTTTTTCTGCAAATAATAATGATCCTTGAATGTGTGCATCAAAATATTTTGATTCTAGGTTTAATCCTACCATTGGTCCTAAATTGTTTCTTGTTGCATGCGTTGTTTTTTCATTCAAAATTAATTTATCATCATCTAAAAAATGTCTTGCACCCATTCCTACAAATAATTTTAAATCTTTTGATGCGTAAATTTTAGCTCTTGCTTCCAATGTTGTATCTAAATTAGTAATGTATTCTTGTAATTTTTTATATTTGAGTGTATGTGCTTGAAAATTAAAATCAGTAGTTGCTCTTAAATTCAACCATGGTGTTAAATCAAAGTTTAAGTCTGCTTCCAAGCTTTGTGAAAGTCCTGTTGAAAATCTCTCTTTGTTTACTACCTGGGTTGTAACTCCTGTATCCAATGAAATATTATTCCTTTTTACTTTAGCTTCTAGATTAGGAGAAGCTAGTATTAATCCTGCTAATGTTGTTAATAGTATTGATTTTTTCATTTTATGGATTATTGTCTTTTAGAGTTTGAATATAATCTTTTGAAACTTCGCAAAAGGATTCATGAACCATTATCCCATTTGAATTACAATTGATTTTTAAAGCTGCATCCCAGAATTTTTTTGCTCTTTCTTTATCTCCATGTATGTATTCATATTTCCCAATTTGATAAACTAAATATGGCAATATATTATCGTAGATTTTATTTGCTTCTTCAATTGCTTGAAAGTTACCTTCTTCAAAGTTTGTTCCTGGATAAAATTTTTCAATGAAGTTTACAAGATATGGAATAGCGATTGGCCTATTAGTTATTTCATTACCATTAAAAGCAGAATCTATTAAAATATGATATAATCTTGCATGGTCATCACGTTTAATCCTCATTCTTGGCGGACATCTATAAGGATTTTTTTCATAGCATGGATAAGGCTGGTTAATGTCAACTACTCTTTTTGTAAACTGAAAATGTTCATTGCTTCCATATCCTTTATCCCATGAGATTTGATAAATATCTGAAATTAAACTAGGAGTGATATCAAAAGTAACTATTGCCCTGAATAAAGGGTTTGTGTAATTGGGATTGAAAATAAAATTTTTACTTAATCTTAAATATTCTTCTCTAATTTCATCTGCGTTTGTCAAATCTGCTAGCAATGCTGAATGATTTATTATTTTGAGGAAATCTTTAAGTTCATTTGCTTCTGTTAGAGTTATTCTTTTTGATAATTCTGAAATTAAGTTGCCTTTGTCAAGAAAATCATTCCAAATTGTGAAGTATTTGTCAGATGAATTTCCTTCCATGCTGTTTAATTTTTGTTCTAAATCTGTTTCTAATATTAAATGCTTGTTTTGTGTAACATGATTCATAGCTTCTTCTAAATCAGCGTTATGTTCTGCGAAATTTGAGATTGCATAAATCATCCCTCTATTGTACATTAATGGAAATGGTTTTTCAGTTGTTGCTACATCAGGAGAAATATAATCATATAAATGCATCATCATCAAGGATCCAATTGCCTTTGAGAATTGGTATGTTTTGAAAACCATATATGCTTCATTAGATATAGACCCAAATTCCATGTTGCCCCAGTTCAGGCTATGACCCATTTCATGAAAAATAGTATCAATGAATCCAGAATTGTTATAATCGTCAGGCATTGTAATATAATCAGCGAAGTTGCATGCGGATGCTTTGCTACCACAAATTGCTTTTACCTTTCTTGGTGGTTTTATTCCTAATTTTATTTTGGAAATTATATTCCTTGAATATCCTTTAGATTCATGATCTTCAACTGCCATTTCTTCTACTCTGTTGACAATTTCCTGATTATGTGTCCCAAAGAATTGGCTAACTTCCCTATATGGATGCCTATATTGGTCTTCACTATCTGTTTCAAAATCACTTGCATCCTGAACAATTCTTCTGTTATTTTCAAAATCATCACAGAATTTTTCTTCTAATTCTTTGATTCTATCATTTGTGACATAAGTATAATCTTTCTTTAGAGGTTTTGTGTCTTCAATGTGACAAGCAGCATTTAGACCAAGAGCCAAAGAAGCTGCAAGAACTATATCTTTTAGGAATTTTACCATGTTACTTTTCCTCCTAAACCTGCTTCAATAACTTGATAAAAATCTTCTCCACCCCTATATGCATAAGATAAGTTTAATGTCAATGCAAAGTTTGGATTAAATCTATATTCTGGTTTGAATGAAATTTTTGCTTCAAAATTAGGTCTGTCTACAGGTATGTCAGTAACTGCCCAATGTGAACCTTCAATTGTTAATGGGAAACTGAATTGTAAATATCTAGGGATTAATTGAAATCTCAAATGTTCAATGTGGATGTTTCTGTCAATATCATAACTTGATTTCTTTTTTCCAAGCATTGCTGCTGCAGTTAGGTGAAAATCAAAATTCTTTGATTCGTATGAGTAACCGATTAATGGCCCTGCTCCTGCTCTGAACTTGAAAGCATTTTCTCCTTTGTACTTTAATTTTTCATGTGCAATGTTGGCTTCTGCACCGAATGTGATATATTGTCTTGCCTTGCCTAACTTAAGTCTTGCTCTTGCTTCTGCTAATAATTTTACATCTATTAAATTTTCAGTTGCATCTTCTGAAAGAATTCCTAAAGATTTGAAATCTAGGTTTAAAGTTGATTTCAAGTTCCAAACTTCACTTAGATTTTTTTGTACAACTGTGTCTAGTGTAATATCTGTTCCTTCTGAATATTTTTTTCCGTTTATAAGGCTTTTCGAATAATTTGCACCTAATTGTATATGGTTTCTTGGGATTGGAAAATAATTGTCATCAAAATCCATAGGTCTAATGTCTGTTTCTTCTGGTAAATCTGAGATTACTAAATCTTTTTTCCAACGTTTATCTGTTATTCTATAAGTTGGCAAAGTTTGAATTATTTGTGATCTTCTAATATCTTCATCAGTAGGAAGTTTTCTAATTATTCTAGAATTTCTTATTTCTTTTTCAGAAGGTAATTTTGCAATAATTGTATCTTTTTTAGGTTTTTTTATAGTATGAGTTGGCAAATTTTTCATAACTGGGCTTTTAGCGCTTGCACTAGGTGAAGCTAGTGCTAATCCTGCTAATGTTGCCAATAAAAGAGCTGTTTTACGCATTTTTTTGCCGTATTTTTAACTCTATAGCACATTCATAATATATAAGTCTTTTGGTATTGTTGTTACTTATAAGTAGTTATAGGTAATGGTATTGTTTAAGATTTTAGCTAGTTTCAAGTATTTAATGGCATTAACCAATAGAATTATTGTTGAATCAGTTAAAGTCTTTAAATTGGTGTAAATTTGTTAGGGATAAATTGTTAGATTAATCAATTATGTGCTTAGTTACTAAATATTTTGTTTAGGAATATTTATTAATTATTTACTATAAGTATAATACTATGAAAAAGGGAATTATTGTTGGAATAGCTATAATTATATTATTATTATTTTCTGTTTTTTTATTTAATGGATTAAAAGGTACAACTGGAAAAATTGCTGGCAGTGAATTTGTTGGTATTCCTGAAGAAGAACAAAAATGTATGCAAAATTGTGTTGCGATTGGATGTGAATCTAATGATATAATTTGTATGACTGGAAATAAGGATAAATGTATGGTGGAATGTGGGGCAAAACCTTCACCTTTAAATGAAGATGAGCTATGCGTCCAAAATTGTATTGATAAATATTGTGAAGAAGGACCAAATTATGCTAATTGTATGAATGAAAAAATTCCTCAATGCGATGAAGAATGTGGAATGACGGCAGACGAACCGGATGTTTCTGAAATGGGTGAAGAAGAAAAATGCATTTTTGAATGTGTTAACGCAATTGACCCAACACTTATTTGTGGTAATAGCCAAGAAGGAGAAACTGGTAATGAAGTTTGTCAACAATGTGCTAATTCTTGTGTACATTTGTATGAAGGGCCTTGTTTAAATGATAAACAGATTGAAGAAAAAGAAAAGTCCTGTGAAACTTGTGAACATTGCTATGGTGAACCGGTTGAAGGACCTTCTGGTGAAGGCTGGGATTGTATCATAAACATAGAATGTAAAGATGCTTCTCTAGAATTTGGAGATGAACCAGGGATAGGACATGGTATAGAAAAATTAGGGGAAGTTAATGGCCAATTAAAAGACGAGCAAAATGTTGTTAGCAATATCATTGAAGGAGTAGGTAATTTCTTCAAAAATATTTTTTCTTAATTTTTTAAAAATTAAAGTAAACAATTTACTTATATAACTTTAGATATAATGTATGAAGCAAGTGAAAGACTACTATTAAAATAGAACCATATATTAACATACCAGTAAAAACAAAATTATTTGGAGGTGAGTTTAAAATTATACCAATAGCAAGAAGTAATATTGTAATAGCAATTTTTTCTTCTTCTATCCAATTCAAAACCCTTTTCATATAATAAAAATAGGGATAGTGTTATATATTTCTTTCTATTTTTGGTAACTGTTATTCTTTGGATTTTTTGTAAATTTTGATTCAAGGCATAAAATGTTTAGAGGTGAATTTTAAATGAAGAAAAGCTTTTCTTTTTTAATAAAATATGCGCGAGGCGTGCATGATGCCTTAAAGTCAATGCGCCATATGTTTTATAATATTAAGGGCTATTTATAACTTTCTATGTGTTGAAATTAGGTATTGTTTTTTATCCACTTTTTTATAAGTTAAAAATCTTATATTTATTAAAAAATAGTTATTTTGTTTTTCGAATAAACTTATTTCATTATTTCTAGAAATAATGCGCGATTTTTTAGAATTTTTTCGTATGGTCTCATTTCTAAGACATAAATTAAGTCCTTATTTGATTTTTTAAACAATTCAACCATTTTTTTATAATCAATATCTCCATCATTTAAAGCATTATGTGAATCTTGACCAAAATTGTTATGTAAATGAATAACATTAGTAAAATCTATAACTTTTTCAAAAAAATTATATACATCTTCATCTGCAGTATTAGCATGACCTGGATCATAAGTAAAATCTAGACCTTCAACATTTTCTAAAACCTCTTTTACATCTTTAAGTTTCCAGAGTGGATAATCTGAACCTTTATCATCATTTTCTATACTTATGCTAATCCCTTCTTTTTTCCCTTCTAATACAATCAATTTTAAATTTTCAATTAGATATTTTTGGGTTTTATATGGTTCAATTTGTTCTATATATCCACTATGGAAAGTCAAAACTGTGGCATCAACATTTTTTGCGAAAGCAATCGTTTTTTTAAAATATTTTATAATCCCTTCAGAAACTTCGTATATACTGGAATTTGTTGCCATAAAAAAAGGCATATGGATAACTAGTTTATTTCCTAATGAAGAAAACTCTTTAAGTTTATTTATTTCATTTTTTGTATAATCTATATTTGGTTTCCAACTAAGTTCTATACATAGTGTGTTAAAATTGTTTTTTATAGCAAAATCTACATCTTTCTCTATTGTTGAGTTTAACTGAGTGTTAAAGCCGATGTAAACTTCATTATCTTCCATTTTATTGTATATTTAACCTATGAATTTATAAATTTATTTTTAAACCATCCATAGCAAATTTAATATTATATTTAGAATGCTCTTTTTCAATCGCTTCAAAATCACCCAAAGTCTTATTCCAAAGTTCTTCAATGTGTAAAAACACAGTTTTTTTAGGTTTAATTTCTTTAATTAATTTCATAGTGCTTTCGAATGATGTAGTTTTATTCAATGGATGTTCTTCACTAATAACATCCAATCCTTTAAGCTCTTTGTTAAAAAATCCGGCATTACAAATCAATAAATCCAGATTATCAAGCTTATCTTTAATATCATTTAGATATTTGCCGTGATCCATGCATATAGCCACTTTTTTTTCATCTTTGGAAATAATTAAACAATAGCAAGGCAAATCACACATCCTTATTATTTCTAAAGAAAACCCATTTAAGTCATGATATTCTCCAACAACCGGCTTAACATACTTCCTTTTTACTAATACTTCTTTAAAATAAGTGTTTTGTTCAAGTACTTTTAACAAGTCTTTAGGAATAAATAATTTAACTTCATGGTTAATAGTTCCTTCATCTCCAAGACAATTGTTCAACTCTTTATTAATATTTTCAAACAACGCCATTCCTGCCACATGGTCGTGATGCCAGTGTGAATAAAAGACTGATGAGATTTTATTAATATTATTCTTGTTAAGCAAACAGAATATATCATCAGGGGTGTCTATTAATAAATTTAAATCGTTGATAAATATGCTTGGTCCACCTCTGATTAGATGGTTCTCTCTCAACTCGGTACAGACTCTGCATTCGCATCCAATTCTTGGCGCTTTTAATGACCCTGCACTCCCTAATATTGTAATTTCCATTGTTTAATCCTAGATATAATTGTTTAACCTACTTATAATTTTTGTTGTTTTTTTAACTAAATCCATATTTGGTTCAATTATACAATTATCATCATTACATAATGCATCATATAATGTTCGTAATGAAATATTCATATTATCATCATATATATCATGTGATTCTAATAATCTATTGTTCTTCCACAACTGTACAAGCCCTGGTTTTGGTTTAGCAATTTCAAAAGCATAAGAGCAATAATCGGCATAAACTCTATATTCTCCATCTGAGATTACTAATTCCCTACAAATTCCTTCCCTTTTTAGGTCTGAACGTAAATCAAGCCAATATTTGTCATCAAACCTTATATCAGTTTGAAGAAAATAAGGGTTATCTACATCTATCGAATCAATCATAACTTCTGGTGAACAAGAGTGAGGACGTAGTAACAACAACATCATAGAAATCTGATGAGGCACTTCCATCTCAGTTATATGTGGATGTCTTAAATGATGCCCCCGTTTTTTGTGAAAATCAGCCATCCTATTTTTACTGAAATCAGAATAAACCTTATTAGGTTTAATCCCATATTTATTGACTATATCTAAAACCTTTGCAGTAATATGAGAATAAAGGTAATTTTCATTTACTACAAGCCTAACTTGATTTTCTTCAACAATTTTTTCTAAATCTTCTAATTCTTCCAAAGAGGTTGTTGCAGGCTTTTCTAATATAACCTTATTTGAGCCCCAATCTACTGCTTTTTTTACCCAATCCAAGTGAAGTGTGTTTGGCAAACAGATATCGAATACATAATCATCATATGGCAAGTCTTGCATAGATGAATAAACTTTCAAGCCCATACCTTTAGCTAATTCCTGTCTTTTTTCATTAGTTTCTATGACATTTAACGGGATGTCCATCTCCATAAACTTCTGTGCATGAATAAGACCAATTTTTCCAAAGCCACAGATAACAACTTTATCCTTGTTCATTTTGAACACATCTCCATAAGGTATTTCATATTTTCCGAACTAAGCTTCTCTTTCATTTCCGCATTAGCATGCGTTTCTATCGAAATAAATTCCGCGTTAGTTTCAGTTTTAATCAAATTAATCAGCTTTTCATAATCAATACAACCCATTTTTAAGTTAACGAATTCTGGCCCTATAGAATCATATACAAAATTTTTAACATGAACATATCTTATTTGGTTTTTACAAAGACAAAACTCATTTTCCAATTCATGATTGCCTGCCAGCATTGAATTGGCAGGATCCCATAATAACCCTATTCCTTGAATATTGCTATTTACAAAATCTAATCCAGTTTTGATATTACATGTATGTTCATTCTCAAGAATTAATTGGATATCGGATTCATTAAATATCTCTTTAAGTTGCTTCAAATAACCTAAAATTATTTTTTTATTTAGCTCAAATCCATCATTACAATCTAAAAATGAAAAACAACGTACATATTTTGCATTCAATCTTTTTGCAATCTCAAAAACTCTTTTAGCGATTTTAAGGTGATATTCAGGCGAAAAATCTTCCATCAAGAATTTATCATATTTCAAATCAGTTTTATTCTCCAAAAGGCATTTAAACAATGGAGAGCAAATACAAGATACTTTCAATGCATAATTCTTCAAAAGATTTTCAATTTTAACTATTTCCAAGTCATCTATCATAGCAATGTTTTTTCCGAAAACAGTCCGCAATTCAACATAATCATACCTTTGTTTACTTATTACAGAAAATGCATACTCTAGGTCACTAGAGATTTCATCAGAGATTATTGACAGTTTCATTTTATTCAGACTTTTTCTTAGCTATCTCCATCATTTTAGCCTTGAAGCTAGATTTTTCAGGCACATCTACAAGATCCTTTTCCCTAAATGATGCAAAATATTTTACTTCTTCAGTGTCAAGATGTTTTTCAGGATTGGTCCAAATTTTTCTTAATCCTTTAATACTGCCACCAAGGGATATCCAAGTCAATAAAGGATAATCCTTCAAATTCTTTAATAGCCCTTCACTATCCAACACTTCTGAAGCCTTTGCCGCAGCTTTAAAAATAGCATCTTGACTCATAGTTTGATGTTGAAAATACCTATATGTTGGGTCATAGAATGACACATGCAATTTTTCAATCCAATCTTTATCTACAAAATCAACTCCATACTCTTCAGCTTCTCTATGAATTTTGGTAGTTGGCACAACAAAAAAAGGAGATATAAAATAAGAAGCAGGCCTAATATCTCTAATACGATTAACTGTATTTTTTATATTTTCTTCTGTTTCCCCAGGAAATCCCATCATAAAATTACAATGTGCGTGAATACCTTGCTCTTCACAATTTTCCATTACTTTTTTTATATGTCCCCAATCATAACTTTTTCTATACTTTTTTAGAACATCATCATCTCCGCTTTCAATGCCAAAATATAATGAAACAGCACCTGCTTGAGATGCTAGTTCAATAGCTTCTTCGTCAAGTTTTTCAAATCTAGCATAAGAGGACCATTTAATATTTGGGTTGGTTTTTATCATGGCTCGGCTAATATCCTTAAATCGTTTAAGACTAAAATTAAAAGTTGAATCAGCAAACCTGAAACTGCTTACACCAAGCTCTGTCTGGTAGTAATCTAATAAAGCCATAACATCATCAATATCTTTTCTACGAACTTTATTTCCATTAAGCTCACCCTCAGCGCAGTAAGGGCACTGGTATGGACATCCTCTACTTGTTTCTACAGGAAGAACATCAAAGAATGTACTTAAATCATATCCTTGCCAATCAATAAATGGTGCATTTTGAAGATTATGATACACTTTTTCATCATCAGAAGTTGCAATTTCACTATTAATTTTTTGTATTGTTCCAGGCACAACTTTTTGTGTAGGATTACGAAAATGAGATAATAAATTAGGCATAGTTTCTTCCCCATCCCCAATTACCAACACATCTAATGAATCTGCTACTCTAAAAGCCTTTTCCCTAAGTAATGAAGCATGTGGTCCTCCATACACTATTTTTGAATCAGGAGAAACAGCTTTAACATCTTTTGTCAATCCTAAAACATTGCCAAAATCATCAATCGAAGTGGTAAAACCAATCACTTCAGGGTTATCTGTTTTTGCAGATTGAAGCATATAATCTTTATCTTGAACATTCAAATCAAATATTTTTACATCTTCTTCTTGTCTCTCAAGAACTGCTGACATTGTAGCAATGCCCAAATTTGGGTAAAACCTATTAACTATTCTTCCACTTTCTCCTCTTACCAAATAGATCATAATGTCCACCTTCCATTTTTATGATATTTTCCTTTTAAGGACGTAACAAACCTAGAAGCTTGCTCCACTCTTTTTTTATAATCTTGTTTAGTAAATCTTTCTACACCTAAAATTTTATCAACTGCTTGAAAAAAACTATTTGGCAATTCTCCCAAATCCTGCAAATCAGATAAAAATGTTGGACTATTCTTGAATTTACTAAACTCTTTATTATTATTCTCTATTATAGTCTTTATTGCTGGTCCTCTCCTGTTCGTTACCATAGACACATACATCATAGCTGGAAATACTGCAAATGGCATTTTTCCTTCATCTGCTAATTCTATACAACCATTCTTATAATCCTCTAATAATATTGGACTTTGAATCTCCTTGTCTGATTGAAATTGTGGCAATAAGGGTATTCCATAAACTGCTTCTTGTATATCTTCAAGTCCTTCAACAGCATCATCAATCCATTGTTTATCTGCATTTTTTGTTCCTATAACATCAAGTAAATTAGAACTAGCTTCCTTATTTAATTCTTTCAGATTAAGTAAAAATCTTCTCATTGTAGGGGTATGTTTATTTAATTCAAATAATACTTTACCTCCTGATTCTGCAAGATCCCTCAAACTGTAAGAAAGGGTGCGATAATCATCTACTTTCAAGGCATCTTCACAAAGTTGTAACGTATCACATACTGCTTTATAATTTGTATCAATCCTTTTATTCAATTCATCTTCACTATAAAATTTTTGAAGCATTTCTTTTTTTGTTGCGGTTAATACGCCAGTTTTATCAAATACAATCCAACCATCAATAATACGGTGTTCTAATCCCTCCATCTTTTCCAGATCATCAGGACCATTCTCAATAGAAATTATTCTACCTTCTATTTCTTCACAGCTATAAGGTAGAATCAATCCAGATTCATGAAAAACAAAGGTATCAATATCACTTGAAGGAGTCGGATGACCATAGCCATATTTTTTAGGGTCCGTATTCATATAATTCCATAGCCTTCCAACAGAACCATAAACTAAAAATGAAGTTGTATCTGGAAGATTAGCAATTTTATCCTTATTCCTATTTATAATTTCAAAAAGCTCCATTTTAGCTGAATACAAGTGGTTTTATATATAAACCTTTCGGAAGTAGTCACTAATAAGTAGTAATTAGTTGAATCCCGCAGAATTAAAGTCATTTTTTATACTCATAATTTTTTGTTAATAGAAGTAAATTTTTTTTACTGCTTTATTTCTTATTCCTTTAAATTTAAGCTTAAAATCATAGAAATAAAAAAGGAGTGCGCGAGGCGGGAATCGAACCCGCTCCTTGACCTTGGGAGGGTCAAATCATACCACTAGACTACTCACGCTTACAAATCTTCACTTTCAATCTCAAATTGATCGTAAGTAGGGTCTTCTTCAACCCAAACAGGGTATAAATCTCTAGATTTAAGGTATTTTGCTAGTTTTTGGGCAATAGTTCTAGATGTTAGAATTCTTACTTTTTTATCATCAACTTCTATTAATTTTTCTTTTAATTTATATAATTCAATAAGTTCTTTTCTTATTATACTTAATCTCTTTAGAAGTTCGTCTTTATTTTTTAATTCATTTAATCTTCTTGTAAAGCCGAAATCTGGTCTTAATTCATTAAGATAAATTGCACCTCTTAACAAAGTTCCTTCTTTTGAAACTTTATCATAAGGTTTTGCAACATTTTTTGCTCTTAATTTTAATCTTTTAGCCATTTGAACTGCATCTTTTAGTTTTACAGGGCAATAATGTACGTTTAATTTTGTGTTTCTTTCACAATATCTTAAAAGCTTCATGGCTAATTCTTCTGAACCTTTAATGCCGTAAGAGATATTGTCTTTAGTTTTGTAACCTTTTTCTGATAGTTTATTAGCTTCTGTGTCAGACATTTCTAGTTCATTTAAATTTAAGAATTTGATTTTATCTTTAGCGTAATCAATTAATTTTATTGTTTGCTCTTCTTTATTTGGAATTACGGGAATTTCTAAGCCTTTATCCATTGAAGTATTTAGTTTAAGTTTATGCCAAAGAGAGTCATCATCTAAGTCAGGATGGAATCTTATTTCGTCTAAACCTGCTTCTTCTAATTGTTTTATAATTTCTTCACTGATTAAGTTTAATGATGTGTATAAATGAATGTGGAATTTCTCTCCAAATCTTTCCTTTAACATTTTAATGGCTTTGATTGTTCTTTCTAATTTCATTAATGGATCGCCACCAGTTATTCCTGCTCCTTTACTTGAACAAAGTCTTGCTTCTTCTAAAATATCTTCAAATTTTTCAATTGGCCATTCGTTAGCGTAAATGACATCCTTGTTTTTCTTTTGATCAGAAATAGGGCAGAATATACATCTTCTTGGGCATAATCCTGTAATAAATAAAACTTCTTTTCTTCCTTCTACACATAATTGACATCCTTTAGGAAGTTTTCCTACAACCCAAGAATAATATTTTGTTTTTTTCATTTTAAGAGAATTTTTTCCATCTAACACCATTTGTGGTGTCTTCTAGGATGATGTTCATTTCTTTTAATTTGTCTCTAATCTCATCTGCTTTTTTATAATCTTTGGATTTTCTTGCATCTTCTCTTTCTTGAATTAATTTATCTATACTTTTGTTTATAGATTCTTTTTGTGGTTGGATTTCTAATCCTAATACTGAATCAAAGTCCAACATTAAATTGTAAACCTGTGATGCTGATTCTTTGTTTAAATTTAATTTGTTCACATCTGACATTAAATCAAATATTGCTGCAAATGCTCCTGAAATGTTTAAGTCATTGTCCATTTCTTTTTCAAATTTGTTAGAGGCTTTTTCTAATGCTTTGTCTGCTGAATCTTTACCATAAGATTCTTCTAAACGTCTCATGAAATCTTTAATCTTATTAAGATTATTTTTTGCAATTTCTAATTCTTTTAATGTGAAGTTTAATTGTTGGCGGTAATGTGTTGACATTAAAACGTATCTAATTGACATTGGATCATAGCTTTTGTCTTCTAAATCCTTTAATGTGAAGAAATTTCCTTTTGATTTGGACATTTTATTCCCTTCAATAATTAAATGCTTAACATGAAGCCAAAAGTTTGCAAATTTTTTACCTGTAGCACATTCAGTCTGTGCAATCTCACATTCATGGTGAGGGAACATGTTATCTTCTCCACCTGTATGGATGTCAATTGTCTTGAATTTTTTTGGATTGAATTTTTCTTTGAATGCATCTGATAAATATTTCATTGACATTGCTGTACATTCGATATGCCAACCTGGATATCCAGTTCCAAATGGCGAATCCCATTTCATTAAATGGTCTTTATATTTTGATTCAGTGAACCATAAAACAAAGTCTGAAGAATTTTTCTTATTCTTGTCTGTATCTACTCTTTTACCTTCTTTCAATTCCTCTATTTTGAATTTTGATAATTTGCCGTAATCTTTAAATTTAGATGTGTCGAAGTATATGTTTCCATTAGATTCGTATGCGTAGCCTTGTTTTTTTAGTTCTTTGATAACCTCTATCATTTCTTTTATATGATCAGTGGCTTTTGGGTATTTTGAAGCTTTAAGGATGTTTAAGGTCTTGATATCTTCCATGAACTTTTTGGTGTAGAATTTTGAGATTTCGTATGGGTCTTTCTTTTCTTTCTTTGCAGCTACCATTAACTTGTCTTCACCATCGTCTGAGTCTGAAGTTAAATGGCCAACGTCTGTAATGTTCATTACTTGATTAACTTTGTATCCTTTGTATTCTAAATAACGTCTTAATAAGTCTGAGAATATGAATGATCTTAAGTTGCCTATATGTACATAATTGTAAACTGTAGGTCCACAATTGTACATTCTGACTTCTTTTTTGATTGGTTTGAACTCTTCTAGTTTCCTTGATAAGGTATTATATAGTTTCATATGAGAAATAGTAGAAGTGTAATCTATTTAAAGTTTTTTGCTTGGACAGCATCTCCGAATGATTAGTTGGAGGTTGAGCCTAATAGGCTCAAATCTCTTTGGGCAAAGCTTTTTGTGAATCTTTGCTCATGTTTTTGTGTCCTTTGAGTCACAAAAACTGTTTGTATATTGTG
>Ga0210057_1000653_pt1 | contig 56650 bp, 53 predicted proteins | sample CryGeyCG2114_010_2_FD_183968 | JGI IMG/M metagenome (GOLD analysis project Ga0210057, IMG submission 183968) | Groundwater microbial communities from aquifer - Crystal Geyser CG10_big_fil_rev_8/21/14_0.10 (SPAdes) (version 2) | ecosystem: Environmental > Aquatic > Deep subsurface > Groundwater ...
GAGATGGCCTGTGAAGCGAATCGCATAAGCGGTCGGCAGCAGGAACCCGTAGAAAATCGCGAGATAGTACTACCCTGGGCAAGATGAGCTCAGGAATCCTCTTCCTTTAGGGAGAGGAGGATGTCAACAAAAGTGCTCCCAGACTTAGCAAATACTGGCTATCAGAACTTTGCTAATTCTATTATTCAAGCTGTTAATGGTAAATTAATTTTGAATTTTCAAGAGTTCATATATGAAATTGAAAATGCTCAAGGTGAATTTTTAGAAATTACTACTTTAGAAGGACAAACTATCATTTTACACCCTGAAGAATGTAAGGCGGCAAGTACAAGGATTATGGAAAATTACCACATTTATCAATTGAGTCAAACTTGAGTTGTCTAATCAAAAGCATAAAAATAGATTAATACTTAATGCAAATAGCTAGAAAGTGATATAATTTTTTCTTTTAAAAAAATATTTGTCCATGACAAGCGCTGTTGCCACATCCCCAATAATTCATTTTCCAAATGGTCTTTATTCAGAAGACGATCATTTTAACTCTCACCTACTTAGTAGATGCACTAAAGTGTCTTTAGAAAGCTTGTCATTTTTAAAAGAAAAAATTAAAAAGCTTTCTTTTTCTTTTGAAAATAGGCTACTTCAATTTAATCTTGAAGGGAGTGCCAATAATAGAGCCTTTCAAATAAATGGAAAAATTCCATCTTCTTTTATCCCTAAAGCAAGTGAGGTAAATAGTAGCTTTGCTCTTATTTCGAGCCAGCTCACCTTATGTGATAAGTTGCAAGAAAAAGCAAAAATTTCCTTTGCTGTAGCTGCAGTTGCATATATTGTGCAATTTGTCTTTAGTACTACAATAGGCTGCCCTCTTGCTGTGAGTTGGATAGCAAGAGTGTTAATAATGGGCTTCCCTATTTCTGATGCTATTAGGTCGGTCCGTTTTACACAGAGGCTGAATGTTTGTGATAGGAACCATTCAGAAGCTTTAAGCAATTTAGAAAAAATAAAAATATCTGAGGCATCTTCTTCTTTTATAGGGGGAGTATTATTTGCTTTTTCTAAATTTGCACAAGGTTTTCAAAATATTGATCTGGCTAATATATTTTCCTTATTTTCTCTTCCTTATTATGCATTTTCTTATGGTATTGAAATTGTAGATAGTGGATGTAGTGCCTATTATTCTCATAAATTAGGAAAAAAAATATCGTCTTTTGAAAATAAAAATAGTCAGCCAAGAAAAGAACAGTTAGAAGAGGCTTTTATATATTTAAAATCTCTTTTTTGCTTATCAGATAAAAAAATAGAAGGGGTAGTTTCAGAATTTCTAAAAGATTCTCCAGATCCAAGTGTCGTTAATAAGAAATACCAGCAATTTAAAAATGAGCAATTAGCCGCTTTAAATGATTTGCAAAAGCAAATAGGAACTGAAGCTTTTAGCTCTCTTTTAAAAGATATAAATCAGGCATTTAATGATCTTAAGGAAGATAAATTAGAGAAAGCAGAAGCTCTATTACAGCAATTACAGAAAAATTGCTATCAACAAGTTTTAGCTGCACTAAAAGCTATCTTAGTTTCATTTGCTACTTTACTTGCCTTCATTTTATTCACCCTATATTCAGCGGGTATTTTAGTGATAGCTTAATGCACGCTTTCACAAATGAAATTTTTCTGTAATAAATTAATTATTTCTTTTTCTACTTTTTCAGGTTCTTTAAGTGAAACAGATAATAATAATGTTTTTTTCAGATCCTTTTTCCCTACTTTTTGTTCAGCGATCAAAGTTCTTTTACCAAGTTTTAATAAAGTAAATTTATTAGACGAGGAAAAAACTTTAATTTTTGATAAATGATATAGCCAGATAACTTCTTCTGGTGGCTTGCCAAACCTGTCTTTTATTTCCTCTAGCAGATCATCTAACATTTTAAAATTGACTGCTTCACCTAGCCGATGATAAAGCTCCATTCTAAGTTTTGACTCTGGAATATAGCTGGAAGGGATCTGGGCATCGAACGGAAACTCTATTTTTGTTTCTGTAAAATGGACAGGAGTTTTATTTTTAAGGGCTTGTACCGCTTTTTTAAGCAGCTTGCAATATAGGTGAAATCCTATAGAGGAGACTTGCCCCGACTGTTGCACGCCTAAGATATCCCCAGCCCCTCTTATTTCTAAATCTCTCATAGCAATTTTCATTCCACCACCGTAGCCTCCAGCTTCTAATAAAGCGTTGAGTCTTTTTCTGGAGATTTCAGGAAGCACTCTATTTTTGGGGACAAGAAAGTAGGCAAAAGCGCTTCTATTCCACCTTCCAACCCGTCCTCTTAGCTGATACAAATCAGAAAGCCCATATGTATCAGCTCTATCAATTAAAATTGTATTTGCATTGGGAATATCTATTCCACTTTCAACAATAGTGGTAGCTACTAAAATTTGTATTAGTCCCTCTTTAAATTTGTGGAAAATATTATCTATTTCATCACTGGACATTTGTCCATGGACAACACCTACTTTGGCATTGGGAACAAGTTTTTTTATTTTTTCAGACCATTTGAAAATAGTTTCTACTCGATTATGAATGAAAAAGGCTTGCCCTTCTCTTGCCAACTCTCTTTGAAGAGCGTTTTTAATAATGGAATCTTCTGTTTCTGTTATAATAGATTTTACAGGCAGCCTATCTTGAGGAGGAGAATTAATAACAGACATATCTCGAATGGTAATTAATGACATATACAAAGTTCTGGGGATAGGGGTAGCACTTAAGGTAAGACAATCAACACTTTGTTTCATTTTTTTCAAATGCTCTTTAGCTCTGACTCCAAAGCGCTGCTCTTCATCAATAATGATAAGCCCTAAGTTTTTAAAAGAGATATCCTTAGATAATATACGATGTGTTCCAATGACTATATCTAGACTGCCTTGCTTTGCTTTCTCGAGTACTTCTTTAGTTTGTTTAGCAGTTTTAAACCTTGAAAGCATGTCAATATTAATAGGGTACCCTTGCATTCTGGTAGAAAAATTTTCAAAATGCTGAGCTGCCAGCACAGTGGTAGGGACTAGCACTGCCACTTGTTTTTGCCCGTCTACAACAGCTTTAAAAGCAGCCCGCATCGCTACTTCAGTTTTTCCATACCCAACATCTCCACATAAAAGTCGATCCATTGCTTTTTCAGAGCGCATATCGCTTTTAATTTCTAAAATTGCATTTAACTGATCAGGTGTTTCAACGTAAGGAAACTCTTCTTCAAACTGTACCATTGCCTCTGAATCATGAGGGTAGGCAAATCCACCTGAATATTCCCTTTCGGCATGCAGATTTAAAAGATCGGAGGCGTAGCCAAGAATTTGCTTTTGTGCATTCAGTTTGGTTGTTTGCCAACGCTTAGTCCCTAACTTATGTAGTGTGGGTGGGCTTTCTTGCGACCCAATATATCTGCTGACTAAATGAGACTGGGAGAGGGGAACTAGTAGCTTACTGTTTTCTGCGAAGGCAATGGCCATATACTCTGTAGGATTCCCATCAATGCCTGTTTGCTTTTCAATGCCCAGGTATTTCCCAATACCACTATGAAAATGGACAACAAGATCGCCGGGAGAAAGTTCATGAAACTCTGCTGCAGGAATGTGATATGTTGAGCGCCATTTTTGCCGCCGTATGCGCGCTCTTTTACTAAATTCAGTAAAAGGAATAATAGCTAGGTTATCATCTAAAATAACAAACCCTTCCGGTAGATATCCTTGGTGGTATTTTTTTAAAAAGGTTGTGGTAGCTACCTTTTCTTCAATGATTTGTTGCTCTTTTTCGTTGCTTACAATGAAGTGAATTTTAGTGGAAGAATCTTCATGTTTATTAAGCAAATCAGCAATATCAGTTGAATTAGAAGAGTCAAAAAAGTCGTAAATGTTTTGAAAGGGATGAGTAAAACGCTGGGCGTATAAGCTTTGGTCGAACATCTCAAATGTTACATCTTGATACATATGATCAGAGGAATTGGTGTCTACATTTGTCAAGTCTTCTAGGGGAGCCTTTGAAAAGAAAAGTTTTTGAAAAGAAGAAACTTGAGCGAGAACATCTTGTAAGGAAAACGTTTTTTGCAGCTTTCCTTCTAAAATCTTTTTTAAAGAAACATAGGAATCTTCAATTTTTAAAAGATCTTCAAAAACGATGACTGTGTCATTTCCCAAATAGTCAATAATAGAGACTGGTTTACTTAAGTCTAACAGTTTCTTTTCACTAGCAGGGCAGATAAGGACTTCATTTATTTTGTTAAGCGATTTTTGGCCGACAGGGTCAAATGTTCGAATACTATCTATCGTATTGCCAAAAAATTCTATTCTATATGGGTCATAACTATGGTTGGCAAAAATATCTAAGATGCCACCTCTTAAAGCAAATTGCCCTTTATCAGTAACAAGCGCCTCTTGCCTATAGCCTAAACCTGTTAATAGTTCGGATAGCTCATCAAAAACAATATCAGATCCAATTTTCCAGTATTGGAATAATTTTTTTAGCAGTGCTTTTTCTGGTAGTTTTTGGAGTAAAGAAGAGTAGGGGCATACAACGACATGCTGTTTTTTATGCTCTATAATTTTTTCTAATGTCTCAAGCCGCTTACCAATAATATCAGGGCTTGGATCAATATCTTCTTCAGGTAAAGTTTCCCATGAAGGGAGCTCAAGGGGTGCTGTTGGCAAGAAAAACTGTAGACAGTCAAAAAGCTTATCTTCCTTTTCCTGTCTTGTAACTATTAAAATATTTTTATCTACAATCAAAGAAATCAAAAAAGCTTTAACAGCAGTGGATACTTGATCAACAACTAAAGAGTTATTTTCTTTAATTTTTTTGATAAAAGACTGAAGCCTTTTACTTTTTTGAAAGTCTATCACAATTCCTCAAGGATCTGCCGCAGTTTGGAAAGAGCAAAAGGAATTTGTCCAGGGTTTTTGCCCCCTGCTTGAGCACTTGTTTTTTTCCCGCCGCCGCCGCCTTCAATTAGAGGAGCTACTTCTTTAATCAACTCATTTGCATGGATTTTTTTATCAGTAAGATCTGGACTTACCCTTATAAGAAGCTGGCATTTTTCTTTATCTTTTCCACCAAGCGCTATTACACCTGTTTTAAGCTCGGACATAAGTTCATCAGCAAAGATGTTAAGGTCAGTTGGCGAGAGATTAGGCTCAACAGCAATAAAGGGGATTCCTTTAACATTTTCTATCTGATTTAACGCCCAAACTACTTGTTGTTTTATTTGAAAAAGCTTTTGTTTTTTTATCTCAGAAGATAAGTTTTGATTTTCTTCTTGGATCCGGTCAATGGACTCTAATATTTTGGGAACAGGAACCTTCAAAGTGCTTCCTATAGAAAAGAGTAAATCTTCATTTTGATAGAAAAGCATTTCAGCATATTGACCTGTTTTTGCCTCGATTCTTCGTATTCCTTTAGCTATAGATGATTCTTTGGCTATTTTAAAAAGACCTATCTCTCCCAGTCTATTAACGTGAGTCCCTCCACAAAGTTCTTTAGAAAAATCTATATCGACAACGCGCACTTTTTCTCCGTATTTTTCTCCAAAAAACTGCTTTATGGAGCTATTTTTTTGGGCTTCATCATAGGTAAGCTCATAAGAGGCGACGGGCTGATCAGATCGAATTTTAGAATTAATCAGCATTTCGAGCTCTCTAAGCTCTTGTACGGAAAGACTTTTATGATGAGTAAAATCAAAACGCAAGCGATTGTCTTCTACTAATGATCCTGCTTGCTTAATATGAGAACCTAGCAATTGCTCTAAGGCCCAATGAAGAAGATGGGTTGCTGTATGGTTGGAAGATATTTCTTTTCTTCGCACCAGATCTATTTTAGCATCGCAAACATCTTTTACTTTGATAGATCCAGTTTTAACAAATCCGACATGAGCAATGACTCCGGGAAAAGGAGAAATAGAGTTAGTCACTTGAAAAATACCGCTGGTAGTTGTGATTTCACCCTTATCGCCCATTTGTCCACCCATTTCTGAATAGAATGGAGACTCTTTTAGGATAACTACACCTTTTTCATTTTCCAATAAGGTGTCTATTTCTGTTTCATCTGAAATAATATGAAGGATAACTGTTTTTAGTTCATGTTTCTGATAGCCTTCAAAAACTGTTTGTGTTGTCTTGCCGATTTCCTGAAAAATTCCTGTGGCAAACTCTTGCTTTTGTTGACTATGGGCTTTTCTAGAACGTTCTTTTGCCTGCTTTTCTAAGTCTTCAAATCTAGCAAGATCAACTTTTAGATTGGCATCTTTAGCCATCAGGACAATTTCTTCAATAGGAAAGCCATATGTATCTTTAAGCTTGAAAGCATCTTCTCCGCTAATCGTTTCTTGGGACTTTCCCATGATTTGTTGCAGAATGTTACCGCCTCTATCTAATGTCCTAATGAAAGAAATTTCTTCTGTTTCCAAGATTTCTGCCGTTCTGTCTTGAGCGTTGACAAGTTCAGGGAAATCTTCTCCCATAAGCTCTGAGAGTTTAGGTAAAAGTCTGGATAAAAATGGCTCTTTTAATTCCAGTTGCCTTCCATACCTAACAGCTCTTCTTAAAATTTTTCTAAGGACATAACCTCTGTCTACATTAGATGGTTGTACACCATCTGCTATAGCAAAACTTAAGGCTCGTATGTGATCTGCAATAACATGGAAGCATGCTTCATTGTTTTTTTGATATTTTACTTTGCTGATTACTTCAACCTCTTTAATCAGCTCTTGTAAAATATCAGTATGAAATACATTTTCCACTCCCATTTTTAAGGAAATAACTCTTTCAAGGCCAGCTCCAGTATCTATGCTTTTTTGAGGCAGAGGAGATAGAGTGCCGTCTAAAGATTTTTCAAATTCCATAAAGACCAGGTTCCAGAATTCCAAGTACCTTTCACCTGAAAGATCTTCAAGAGGGGTATTAGCTGATCCATATTTTTCGCCTCTGTCAAATAAAAGTTCAGAACAAGGACCACATGGACCTACTTCTCCCATGGTCCAAAAGTTTTCCTTTTCTCCAAATCTGACAATTCTTTTTTCAGGTAAAAACTTTTTCCAAAGTTCAAAAGATTCTTCATCTTTTTCAAACACAGACGCCCAAATGAATTCCGGGTCAAATCCAAAAACTTCCGTTGTGAGCTCAAAAGAGTAGGCAATAGCTTCTTTTTTAAAGTAGTCTCCAAAAGAAAAATTACCTAGCATTTCAAAAAATGTAAGGTGTCTTGAGGTATGGCCCACATTTTCCAAGTCATTATGCTTGCCTCCCACTCGGATACATTTTTGGGAAGAAACAGCTCTTGTATAGTCTCTTTTGCTTTTACCAAGAAACACATCTTTAAATTGGTTCATTCCGGCATTGATAAACATTAAAGTGGGATCATCATAAGGTATAACAGGGGAAGAGGGGACAATCTTATGATCTTTTTCTTGGAAAAACTGTAAAAACTTTCGTCGGATCTCTTTTGATAGCATATTTTTACCTCATAACTTCGAAAAATGTATCTTATCTCAGTAGAGAAGTCAAAAGTTTTAGGTCTGAAATTTTTATTTTAAAAAGCTATATTTTAGAACTTAAACTAACAAATGCTTGAAGGATTTGTTTTTTACGGATAAGTTTTACATTTAAGTTTTGGAGAATTACAGATGGACGATGACCATAAAAAAATTTTAGGGAAGATTGCTAACACAATTAGACAGCTTTCAATGGATGCTGTGCAAAAAGCAAATTCCGGGCATCCCGGCTTTCCCATGGGCTGTGCTGAGCTCGGCGCGTATCTTTATGGACGTGCTTTAAGGCATAATCCCAAAAACTCACAATGGATAAATCGCGACCGTTTAGTTTTATCTGCAGGGCACGGCTCAATGTGGCTTTATTCTTGCCTACATCTTGCAGGGTTTAACCTATCTTTAGATGAAATCAAAAATTTTCGACAGCTCCATTCTAAAACCCCTGGACATCCAGAAAAAGGAGAAACAGACGGGGTAGAGGTAACAACAGGTCCTTTGGGACAAGGCTTTGGCAATGCTGTTGGTTTTGCCTTGGGATATAAAATATTGGCACAGAAATTTAACACAGATGAATTTTCCCTTTTTGATAATAAAATCTTCTGCATGGCAAGTGATGGAGATATTATGGAAGGGGTCTCTGCGGAGACTTCCTCTTTAGCAGGGCACTGGAAACTCAATAATTTAATTGTGATTTATGACTGTAATAATATTTGTTTAGACGGGCCTACCTCCGAATGTTTAACAGAAGATACAAAAGCTCGCTATCGTGCATACGGATGGGATGTTTACGAAATTGACCCTTACGATTTTGAAGTTATGGAAAGGCTTTTTCAGGAGCTTAGAGAAAACCAGGAAAAACCAGCTTTTATTTTAGCCCATACCATTATTGGGAAGGGAGCTCCTACCAAAGCGAATACTCATAAGGCGCATGGCTCTCCTCTAGGTGAAGAAGAAGTAAAAAACGCTAAAGAAGCTTTAGGGCTTCCTCAAGAAGAGTTTTATGTTCCTCAGGCGGTAATAGATTTTTTTAAGCAAAAGCTGGAAAAAGATGTAGAACATGAAAATAACTGGAATGATTTATATAGGAAATGGTCAAAGACCAACCCAAAACTTCATGAAGAATTTACTGCTATGAAAGAGCACAAAGTTCCCAAAGAATTATACAAAGAATTGCAAGAGCTAGAGATTAAAGCGCCTAATGCAACTAGATCTTCTTCTAATGCCGTCATTAATTTTTTAGGAAAAAAGCTTCCATTTCTATATGGAGGGTCTGCAGATTTGTCCTCTTCCGATAAGACAATGATGAAGGATTTTCCGATTATGCAGCCAGGCAACTTCAAAGGAAGAAATATAAAGTATGGAGTAAGAGAGTTTGGAATGGGCACGATTACTAACGGCCTTTCAACTATTGGTATGTTCAGACCTTTCTGCGGTACTTTTTTAACTTTCTCCGATTATATGCGTAACTCCATTCGCTTAGCTGCACTATCAAAGTATCCCGTTATATATCAATTTACTCATGACTCCATATTTTTAGGAGAAGATGGTCCGACCCATCAATCTATAGAGCACGTGCCTTCTTTAAGAGCTATGCCTAATTTGCATGTAATACGACCTGCGGATAATAATGAGGTGAAATATGCTTGGAGGGCAGCATTAGAATATGAAGGTCCTACAGCAATTATTTTATCAAGGCAAAATTTACCCCTTTTAGAGCGAACCGAAATTCCCTATGAAGAAGGTTTTGCAAAAGGTGCTTATATTCTAAAAAAAGAAAAGTCAAAACCTGACTTTACTATATTTTCAACAGGATCTGAGCTGTCACTTGCTATGGATGTGGCAGAAAATCTTGAGAAAATGGGTAAAAATGTTAGAGTCGTCTCATTTCCTTGTTGGGAGCTATTTGAAAAACAGCCACAAGAGTATAAAGATTCTATACTAAAAGGAGACCTAGGAAAAAGGGTTAGTATAGAAGCTACAGCAGATATAGGCTGGCATAAATATATTGGCCTAGATGGTATTTGCATTGGCATGGAAAGTTTTGGGCTTTCTGCACCTGCAGCCGATCTTGCAAAAGAATTCGGTTTTACAATTGACGAAATAGTACAACGATTAATTTGATACAAAATAGCAAGTTTTTAAATGCTCTTGAGGGTAAGAATACAGACAATTCTTACCCGATTTGGATAATGAGGCAAGCGGGAAGGTACCTTCCTAATTATCAAAAGCTCCGAAGAAAGCACTCTTTAAAGTGTCTTTTTACTAATCCAGAACTTGCAGCAGAAGTTGCCTGTCTACCTTTTGAATACTTCTCGCTGGATGCAGCTATTGTTTTTTGGGACATCGTTCTTGTAGCTGAGGCCATCGGTTTTGAAGTGGACTATATAGAAAATATCGGTCCAGTAGCTAAGTTCACAAAGAATAGAAAAGACATATTTTATCTCCAAGATACCGTAAGAAAAATCAAAAAAAAGCTCCAGGTCCCTTTAATTGGTTTTTGTGGAGGTCCTTTTACAGTAGCAAGCTATTTAGTGGATGATATTAAAAGATGGATTTATGAAAAGCCATTGGAGCTTCACTGTTTATTAGAAGAGCTTTGCCTGGCGTCTATTCAAATATTAAAAATGCAAATTGAGGCGGGAGTCAATGCAATACAAATATTCGAGTCTGCTGCAAATATTTTATCAAGCTCACATTTAGAAGAGTTTTCACTGTATTACATAAGAAAAATTCTTAGGTCTATTTCTACTTTGACCATTGTTTTTGCTAAGGGGAGCTGTCTTTTTCAAGAAAAACTTTCGATGTTGAGCGCAAATGCATTAAGTTTTGACTGGCACTATGATCTTTTAGAGTTAAGAAGAAAAATGCCAAATAAAATCCTGCAAGGGAACTTTGACCCTGATTTGCTGTTTGCACCTAAAAAGATGATTGAAAAAACCGTTGTCAATACTTTACAAAAGATGGAAGATGATCCAGCCCTAATCATTAATTTGGGGCATGGAATTAAACCTCATACTCCTTTAGAAAATGTAAAATGGTTTGTAGACTGTGTTAAAAACTTTTCAAAATGTTCCCTTAGAGTCTTATCTTAAATATGATAGACCAGTTCCTCGCTATACCAGTTATCCTACTGCTGTAAAGTTTCATGAAATAGAAGAAAGTCAATATAGTCAAACCTTAAGTCAATTAGATAAAAAACCACTCTCCATTTATATACACATTCCTTTTTGTCAGAAGATGTGCCTTTATTGCGGCTGCTCTGTCATTTTAAATAGGAATGAAGAACGTCAAGAAAAATATGTGCAAGCTCTTTTACGAGAAATTAAACAGGTTCAAGGACAGATTCAACACAAGGCAGAAGTTGAACAAGTTCATTTTGGAGGAGGCACTCCAACTAATTTAACAGATCAGCAAATGGAAAGAATTTTTACAACTTTGCGCGAAGGATTTACCATTTTAGATGAGGCGGAAATATCTATTGAAATTGATCCAAGAACAGTTGTTCCAGATGGAGGAAGAAAGTTAAAGTTTTACCATGAAATAGGTTTTAATCGGGTCAGTTTTGGTGTTCAAGACACAAACGACAAAGTGCAGGAAGCTGTCAGAAGAAGGCAGCCCTATAGTATGAGCTTGCAAACAGTTCAGTGGGCAAGAGCCATAGGCTTTCAAGCAATTAATGTGGATCTAATTTATGGGCTGCCTTTTCAAACGTATGAGACCTTTCAAGAGACAGCTGAAAAAATATTATCCATGGAGCCTGATAGGATCGCTTTATTTTCTTATGCAAAAGTGCCTTGGTTAAAGCCGCATCAAAAAGCAATACGAGATAAAGACCTTCCTTCCAAACAAGAAAAACTGGCCATCTATGCTCATGCCAGGTCTCATTTTATAGAAAACGGCTATGTAGCCATTGGCATGGATCACTTCTCCAAAAAGGATGATAGCTTATCTAAAGCATATGTAAGCAAAAGCCTTGTTCGGAACTTTCAAGGTTATTCCGTGCAGAAAGGACAAAACATGTTAGGATTTGGTGTAAGTGCCATTGGATATGTAAATGGTCTATATGTAGCAAATACTAAAGACTTATCTCATTACCAGCACTGCATTGATCAAAGCCTGCTCCCTGTTGAAAGAGGGTATTCGTTAAACTCGGACGATCATATTCGAAGTTGGGTCATCCAAAAGATCATGTGTAATTTTTCCTTGGATATGGAAGAGTTTTTTTCTACTTTTAAAATCCCTTTTAAAGACTACTTTCGAAAAGAACTTGCAATTTTGTCTTCTTTTTCTGAGCTGGCAAAGCAACAAGATAAATATATTGTCGTCACAGAATTAGGTGAGCTATTTGTAAGAATAGTTGCTTCTATTTTTGATAAACATTATGAATTACAGCCTGAAAAATTTTCACAAAGTATATGAAAGCAGCAATTATTGGAGCGGGGATTTCAGGCTTAAGTCTTGCCTGGTTTTTACAAAAAGAAGGCATAGATTTTACTGTTTTTGAAGCATCTCCAAGAGTTGGCGGCAAAATAGAAAGTGACCGCTCTTCAGGCTTTTTTTTTGAAAAAGGGCCAAGGAGCTTTAGTGTAAGTCGTTCCGACAACCTACTTGATTTAATAGAGGATCTGGGGCTTTCTAAAGATATTATAGGATCCGCTGATTCTGCTAAAAAACGATACTTGCTTCTCAATGAAAAACTAGTTGGCTTGCCTTCTTCTTTAAGCTCTTTATTAACCAATCCTTTATCTCGAAAATGCTTTTTTCCACTGCTTAAAGAAGCATTTGTAAAGAAAGGGAATGCCGAAGATGAAAGTATTTATAGTTTTGCCAAAAGAAGATTTAGCTCTGAAGTGGCTGACATTTTTTTTGATCCACTGACTTTAGGTGTATATGCTGGTAATTGTAAGGAGTTATCCATTCGCTCATGCTTCCCTGCTCTTTATGAAATGGAAAAAGAATATGGATCTCTTATAAGAGGAATGTTTTTTAAAAAAAGAAAGGTTAAAAAATATCCTTTTCCTCTCTTTAGCTTGAAAAAAGGGATAGGGTCACTTACCAGTGCACTGCATCAAAAGATGCAAAATAATATACAGCTAAATACACCTGTTCTTGGTGTAGAACCCCTTAATGAAGGGATTCTTGTTACCGCTGCAAAAAAACAAGAAACTTTTACTCATTGCTTTTTTGCTACAGATTTTTCCAACTGTAAAAAACTACTTCCTACTCTCCAAATTGATATACCTTCGATTAACTTGTTTGTGGCAAATGTAGGGTTTCAGAAAAAAGTTTTACGACAAGATGGTTTTGGTTTTTTGATTCCTAGTCAAGAAAAGAAAGACATTCTAGGAGCCGTGTTTGATTCTAATATTTTTCCAGACCAATCAGATCCTTTACAAACAAGAATGACTTTTATGATTAAAGAAAATTGCAGAAGTGTAGAGCAAACAATAACTAACTGTTTAGTAAATGCTCTTGGCATTTCCAATGAACCAGATTATTTAAATACTTATCTAGTTAAGAATGCTATTCCTCAATATGAAATTAATCACTACAAAAAAATAGAAGGCATTCAAGATAGATTCTCTAACCTTTTTTTATGTGGCAATTATCTTCAAGGAGCATCTGTAGATCAATGCATACATCAAAGTAAAAAATTAGTTAGTAAGTTAAAGTCTTTTATTTAGTTGACTTTTGTTGTTTTTTTCTATAAAATGATATAAGAACCTGAGGATTTAATTATGGGTTTAGTAGTTAGTTTATTTTCTTCTTTTGAATTTCATTCCATTTTAAATAATTATAAGAAAGCTCTCTCTAATTCTGCTATTACATTTATGCAAGTGCAAGAGATAGCAGATCATTTAGGTGAGATTATTCAGCAAGGGTCTCAAAGCCATTATACAGAAGATATTTTACAGGTGCTTTCCCAGATAGAACTTTTAGAAGAAAGCCGAAGGAAAAAAGATCATGAGCTGTTATTGCATTTTCAAAAAGTATCTTTGGAGTTGAAGCAGTTAGAGCTAAATTTAGATGTATTACTGCTTTCTGAAATAGAAGAAAGCATAAAAAATATGCATTTTAAAATTAATTCCTTACAGAAGAGTACTCCTTATCAAAATGACTTTTTTCAAAAAGAGGTTGAAAAACTTAAGTCTAGACTTGAGGATCTTCAACAAGTCTTTCAGCTCCGATATTTGGCTTGAAGTATTCATTCATTAATAGTTTTAGAGAAAAGAATGTTATTGTCGAATATTTATCTAATAAACATATTTAGTGATTCTAAAGTAAAATGAGATATACCTACTACTCAGTAGGAAAAAGCATTTTTTGGTTAATAATCCCTAAGGAAAGGGAAGTAAATTCCATTATGACGATAGGTGTTTGCAAAGCTCTAAAAGCTATGTTGTTTATTGCAGAGATTTTTCCAAACGTCAAGAAAGACAATAAAGCAGCGCCTATTCCAATCACTCCGTCAGCAACTCTAGTAATAACAGCAGTAACAGCGAAAAGCGCGACTGTAAGTCTTAATACTATGTGCCGTTTAAAAAAGCTTTTTGATTTAAAGCAATGCATTGCTGATTCAAAAGGTTTAGTTTTTAAGATTAGGTCTGAAATAATACCAGATGAAGTTCTAGATGAATCTTTTTTTAAATCAGGAATTTTTGCGTTTGGATTCAAAGTTTTTAATAGGCAGTTATAAGGATGAGCGATTATGCCACGAGCATTTTCTGCAAAGCCTCGTGAAGGACTAAATGTAGCTGTTAAAAGAGACTTGTCACATGTTGCAAAAGATAAAACTATGGCTCCAACTGCTATGGATGTATAAAAAATATTTGCAATTAGACTGATTGGAACAAAAATCGCAGATTGAATTCTTTTTGAAATTTAGTCTTCAAAAAATTTTTTTTCATCCTGATAAAATCCACTAGAGTAAGATACTTGGTATAAACTCGTCGTTGTCATAGTTATTTTAGCTATGATTAATAATATTAGTTATTAATACATTAATTGTTTTAAATAAATGATTATTTATTAACGTTTTTAATTTTTATCTAAATTAGTAGATTAGATAATTATAAAAAATTTGATACAATCTAGAATGAAATATATTTTCTGATTATCCAAATGGAGTGCCAAAATTTTTCATAATAGATTAAGAAATAATAGGGTGATATTCATCTAACAAGAAATCACCAAAGGTATAACCAAATTGCTTTAAAAAATGAGTATTGGGATCCAGCTCATTTTTTACATAAAGGGTTTTTACAGGGCAAAATCCCAGCATGTAGGTAACCGAGCCTGGCTTTTGCAGATCTTCTAGAGATAGAGCTTTATAGGGTTGAATAAAGGTGCATCCTAAGGGGCTATTGCTAAAAAGGGTGTTCTTTGAAAAGTCCGTCTCATTTGCTTGAATAAGGACCATACAAGCTAATCTCTTAAAAGAAAAATAAGATCCTAGCGAATCATTTTCTGAAAAAAGCTGATCTGCAAAATAAAGCTGATCAAAGGCTAATCGAAGTGAATTGATACTAGTTAGCTCTGAGGCTATTTTTGCTAGGCTTTTTTTAAAGGCAAAGCTTTTAAAAATAGAATTGGTCCTCCAAAGGTCTCTTCCTTTTTTATAAAGATCGCTGGAGGAAATGTCTTCTTTAAGACCATTTGCCTCTATATATAGTGCTTTCTTTTCTTTTTCAGTAAAAACATCCTCAAAATCAATGAAGCCGTGTTCTAAGAAAAAGTTGATGTGCTGATTAGTTATTGTGTAACGCATAATGAGAGCCTGTTTAATGCTTCTTTAATTATTTGTAATGGGGCAAATGCTGAAAAACGAACAAACCCTTTTCCTGCATGGCCAAAGCCTTCTCCAGGAATAGTTATAATTTGATGGTTTTCTAAGAGATCATCAAAAAATTCCCAAGAAGACTTTTGCGACTTACACCATACATAAGGAGCATCTACTCCTCCATATACTGTGAATCCTAGGTCGATAAGCCCTTCTCTCAAAACTTTTGCCTGAAGCTTATATTCATCAATGAGCTGTATAATTTCAAGTTGACCTTGGGGGGAATAAGTTGCAGCTGCAGCTTTTTGAATAGGATAAGGGACACCACCAAACTTGGTGTCTTGCCTTCGGCTCCAGTACTCATTAAGTTTTTGCCCTTCAATGATTAAATCATGCGGCACGATAGTATAAGAGGCGCGGATGTTAGTAAAACCACATTTCTTAGAATAACTTTTAATTTCAATGGCTACTTTTTTAGCATTGTCAATCTCGAAAATAGAATGAGGTACATTTTCCGATGTAATAAAAGCTTCATAAGCTGCATCAAAAATAATTAGAGCCTCATTTTCTAATGCATAATTTACCCATTTTTTTAGCTCTTCATAAGTAAATCCAATACCGGTTGGGTTGTTAGGGGAGCATAAGTAAATAATGTCACAAGGTTTCTTCGGCAAGTCTGGGAAAAAATTATTTTCTTCCAAACAAGGTAAGTAGATAATTTTTTGATATTGTCCATTCGTGAAATCAAGAGTTCTGCCTGCCATTACGTTAGAATCTAAATAAACAGGATAGGTAGGGTCGCATATAGCTACGCTGTTTTCCTGGGAAAGGATTTCCTGGATATTGGCAATGTCGCACTTCGCACCATTAGAGACAAAAACTTCATCAGCGGTGATTTTTAAGCCTTTATAGTCGTTTTCAGCAATGAGCTCACGTAAAAAGCCATAACCAGAAGAAGGCCCGTAGCCTTGCATGGTAGGTTCAGATCCAAGCTCTTTAGATGCGTCAACTAAAGCTGCGACAATGCTGGGAGGTAAGGGCTTTGTTACATCCCCAATTCCTAAATTTAAAAAAGTTTTCCCTGCATCTCTTTGCTTAAATTCAGATACTTTAGATTGAATTTTAGGAAATAAATAGGAGGAAATTAACTTTTTGTAGTGAGGGTTGAGTTTAACCATAGCCATCCTTGAAAAATTGTGTTAATTTTAATACGTATAATGAAAAGGAACAACCTATTTTTCTTACATGGCATCATTAGAAACTTTAAAAAAAAATAAAAAAGATATTGAGGATAAAATTGGTTATAAATTTAAAAACTTTGACCTTTTTTCTTTAATTTTTATTCATAGATCTTACTTTAATGAAAATAAATCAATAGTTAATGCTCACAATGAAAGAATCGAATTTTTAGGCGATAGTGTCTTAGGCCTTATTGTTGCAGATCTTTTATATAAACTTTTACCTGATAGCCCTGAAGGTGAGCTCTCTTTTTTACTGTCTAATTTAGTGAATGCAACTTCTTGTGCTGAATATATGAAAAAACTAGGCCTTGACCAATACATTTTATTAGGAAAGGGGGAAAAAAATAATACGACTCGTGGTAGAAAAACTATTATTGCAGATGCTTTTGAAGCTCTGATCGGAGCTGTTTATTTGGATGGAGGCTTGCAAAGCGCTAGAGAGCTTTTTGAAAATAATTTTAAGGCATCCATTTTTGAAAAAATTGAAAAACCTTCCCCTAATTTTAAGGCGCTGCTTCAAGACTACTCACAAAAGAACTATCAGCTTCCACCTCAATACAATCTTATTGAAGATAAGGGCCCTGCTCATGATAAAGTTTTTACTGTTGAAGTTGTTGTAAATAATCAAAAAATAGCAACTGCAGAGGGACCCACTAAAAAAATAGCTCAACAAAAAGCGGCAGAAAAAGCGCTAATCAAACTCAAGGAGATTAAGTGAGCAAGGTTAAGTCTTTTTGGCAATGTTCTGAATGTGGCCACCAACAATCTAGATGGACGGGAAGCTGCAGTATGTGTCATCAGTGGAATACATTTTCTGAAATGCAATCAGTGGAAGAATCAAAACCCAAGTTTGTTTCTCAAAAACCTTCTTCAAAACCTCTTAGGATATCAGAAATAAATATTTCCAGTTTTTCAAGAAAATCTACCAAGATGAAAGAAGTAGACAGGCTGTTTGGAGGAGGGATTGTCAGTGGGTCACTTATTTTATTAGGAGGCGATCCTGGCATTGGAAAATCTACCCTTCTTTTGCAGTTAGCGCATTTTCTTGCTGAACAAAACGAAAAGGTATTATACGTCTGTGCAGAAGAATCCATCGAACAAACTTCTTTAAGAGCCAACAGGTTAAATCTTGGGCAGGACAACTTATATTTATTCAACGAAACTTCTTTCACTCACATTAAGCAAGAAATAGATAAAATTAAGCCAACTGTTTTAATTGTTGATTCTGTTCAGGTTGTTTATAAAACGGAGCTTCCTTCCTCTCCAGGATCTGTTGTGCAAGTTAGGGAGATTGCTAGTGAATGCATGCATATTGCTAAGGGATATGGTGTTACCACATTTTTAATTGGCCATGTAACAAAGTCAGGAGAAATAGCAGGTCCGAGAGTTTTAGAACACTTAGTTGACACTGTACTAGAATTTGAAGGGGATCGACATCATGGATATAGGCTTTTAAGAAGTGTCAAAAACCGATTTGGTCCAACAGATGACATAGCTATTTTTCAAATGCACGAAAAGGGGCTAAAAGAGATTAGCAACCCTTCTGAAATTTTTTTAGAGCATAGGAAAGAAAATGTTTCAGGGTGCGTTGCAACGGCAACAGTGGAAGGTCTTCGTCCCTTTTTAATTGAAGTGCAGGCTTTAGTCACTACTAGCGCTTATTCTACTGCTACAAGAAAAACAACAGGACTTGATCAAAACAGACTCGCTCTTTTAATAGCCGTATTAGAAAAAAGAGTCGGCTATCTGTTACATCAATGTGATGTGTTTGTATCAGTTGCAGGTGGAATGAAAATTAAAGAGCCGTCCATTGATCTTGCCGTTCTTTTAGCTATAGCCTCTTCTTTTACGAATCGGTCCATTGATACGAACACTATTGTTATGGGAGAAGTTGGCCTTGCAGGCGAGGTAAGGGCAATCCCAAGAATAGAGAGTCGGATTAAAGAAGCAGTACATATGGGTTTTAAAAAATGTATTCTTCCTAAGAAGAATCAAAAAGAGCTCGATAAAGCCTTAGCAAGTAAAATTGAACTTGTTCCTGTCGATTTAGTCGATGAAGCAATTCAAGAGATTTTACCGTGAAAATTACCATTGCAGCAAGAGACTCCAACCTATCAAAAGCTCAAGTAAAGGAAATTGTAAATAAGCTTAAGAAAATCGCCTCTACAATTTCTTTTGATTTTCTTTTTCTTAAAAGTTCAGGAGATCTTGATTTAAAAACTTCTTTGAGAGTCTTAGGGAAAACAGATTTTTTTACTAAGGAAGTCGATCAGTCTCTTTTTTCCAGAAGAGCAAGGGTAGCCGTTCACTCGGCAAAAGATTTACCTGAAAAAATCCCTTCAGGCTTAACAATTGTTGCCATTACGGATAGTGTTGATAATAGAGACAGCTTAGTTTTAAGACCAGGGGAGTCTTTTCTGTCTTTAAAGTCTGGGGCTGTTATCGCCACCTCCTCTGAAAGAAGAGAAGAGATGGTGAAAAGATATAGAAAGGATTTGTCTTTTATTGATTTGAGAGGAACGATAGAAAAAAGACTTTCTTTATTACAGGAACATAAAGCAGATGGAGTGGTAGTCGCCGAAGCTGCTTTAATAAGGCTGAAAAAAACAGGATTGAATAGATTTATTTTTAATGATTCCACTGTTGAAGGACAAGGGCAGCTTGCTATTTTGGCCCGGTCAGATGATCAGGAAATGGTAAAGCTTTTTGAAAAAATCCACTAAAAGAATTCTATATTTTGGACTTTCTATAGAAAATTTTACCGATAAGAAATTAGCGGTCCATTATCCTTTGATAAAAATTGTGCCTCATAAAAATATAAAGCGGTTTTTATTGGAAGTAGAGAAATTCTCGCATATTATTTTTACTTCACAAACTACCGTTGATATTTTTTTCTCCCATATCTCAAAAATACAAAACCCTCAATGTATATCTATTGGTCCTCTTACAAAAAAAGCTCTTTTAAAAAGGGGAGTATTTAGCGAGTGCCCTCAAGAGTATACGCAAGAAGGGATCATACAATACTTAAAAACTTGTTCTTTAAAAAATAGTTATATATTTCTTCCGCGCTCCTCACTTGCCAGAAAAAAAATAGACAGTTTTTTATCTGAAAACAATATCAAGTTTGCAACCCTCGCATTATATACTACGAAGTTTTACAAACCTGATAGGGAAATAAACTTTCAAGATTATGAAGAGTTTGTTTTTACAAGTCCTTCGACAGTAGATTCTTTTTTTTACTTTTTTCAAAAAATCCCACCTCATATTAAGGTCAGACATATTGGCCCTATTACAAAAGCAGTGTATGAGAGCAGGCTTGAGAAAAACCGACTTGAGGTCTATGATAACCCCAAAACTAACTAGGAGTTTAATGAGTATGGCGCAACAAACAAACTATCAACTTCCAGATCTTCCTTATGATTACAGTGCACTAGAGCCTGTGATTAGCGCAGAGATTATGGAACTTCATCATGATAAGCATCATAAAGGTTATGTCAATAAGCTCAATGAAGCTTTGGAAAAATACCATGAAGCGGAAAGTAAAAATAATGTATCCGACATGATAGCCCTTCAGTCTGCCATTAAATTTAATGGAGGCGGACACATTAACCATAGTATTTTTTGGACTATTTTAGCTCCTGAAAAAGAAGGAGGAGAAGGACCTTCTGGAAAACTTCTACAAGCAATTGAAAAAGACTTTGGAGACTTAAGCTCTTTTCAAGAGAAGTTTAATACAAAAACTTCAGGTATTCAAGGTTCAGGATGGGGATGGCTCGGTTACAATAAGGCTACAAAAGAGTTGGAAATTGCTACTTGCGCCAACCAAGATCCTTTAAGTACAAAAGGGTTGATTCCTATTCTAGGTGTTGATGTATGGGAACATGCTTACTACTTACAGTATAAAAATGTAAGACCTGATTATGTAAAAGCTATTTGGAAGATTTTCAATTGGAAAGAAATCGAAAAAAGATTTGATCAGGCATCTTCTTAAAAATAACTAAGCTTTTTTACAGTATTGATAATACTGATTTTGATAATGAGAGATGGCACTTGTTTTATTTTTCCCAATAGTGCCATTTCTTACCATTTCTTGGTGCAAAGCTTGACAAGCTGATTCTTTATCATCTTTATGGGCTAAAAATATTTTCAAATACTTAGGGTTTTTAATATAGCTTTGAAGGTTTAAGTCACATGCTATTTTACATTTTGTGAACATAGCTTCAGACTCTACTTGTAAAACTGTACTTGCATACTGCTGAGCTCTTTCATTAGTTGGAGTTTCATCATGTAAAAAAGCCTCAAAGATTTTGGTAAACTTTTCTTTGTTTAATGCGTTAGTCAGTTCATATGCCAAAGAAATTAGACAAGTATTTATATCTTTATTGGATCGGATAAAAATTCTTCTTTTTATGGCATCTGTATTTGCATTCGAATCATTTAACGTGTCGCCACAATATTTAAATCCTAATTTAGCTACTCGATCAATTAATTCGCACAATAGATCTGATGTTTTACTTTTTTCAGCAAGGGCTGTGGCAAAGGCTCCCATACGACCTGCTACCTGAGTGCTAGAAAAGAAAAAATTACAAAAAGTCATATTATTAATTATATTTAATTATATTAAAATATATTATAACGTTTTTTGTTTTCTAATTTAAACATTAAAAAATAATTTATTATTATTAAGTAATTAGATGTTTTAATAAGTTCTTGGCTTTTAACAGCTTAAATTTTTTGTGATTTTTCGAGGGTTTCTGAAATTGGCTTTTAAGGTATAATTGCATGAAAAAAATATATTTGGTGAAGTATGGGGTTATTTTCAAAAAGTAAGCCGAAAATTAAGGTCCAGTCGACCAAGAAAGATGGGTTTAGTGGGTGGATCAAGTGTAGTGGATGTAAAGAGCTTATTCATGCAAACGAGTTGCAAGGAAATATTAACTGCTGTCCGAAATGTGGCTTTCATTACCGAATTACAGTAAAGCAAAGGATTTCTCTTTTAGCAGACAAGGATTCTTTTCAATGTCTTTTTGATGATATAAGGCCAGTTGATGCTTTACAATTTGAGGATACAGAGAAGTATCCTGAAAGATTGAAAAAAGCTACGGAAAAATCACATAACAACGAAGCTATTACTGTAGGCATTTGCAAAATTAATAAAAGAGATGTAGCTCTAGGTGTGTTGGATTTTTCTTTCATGGGTGGGTCTATGGGATCCGTTGTCGGCGAAAGGATTACTTTGTTAATTGAGCATGCCTTAGAGAAAAAAATACCATTGATTTTAGTATCTGCATCAGGTGGTGCCCGCATGCAGGAGTCCATTCTTTCATTAATGCAAATGGCAAAAACATCAGCTGCCTTGGCGAAGCTATCAGATGCAAAAATTCCTTATATTTCAGTTCTGACCAATCCCACAATGGGGGGAGTGACAGCCTCTTTTGCTTCTTTAGGGGATATAGTGGTGGCTGAGCCAGATGCTTTAATTGGGTTTGCAGGTCCTAGGGTAGTAGAACAAATTACTAAGCAAAAGCTGCCTGACAAAGCTCAAAAATCGGAATTCTTACTTGAGCACGGAATGATCGACTGTATTTTTAAAAGAGAAGAGCTTAAAGAAAAAATTTCACAATTGCTAGACTTTATGATGCCTGTTAATTTTCTTGCAGAAAATGCTGAAGAGAGATTACAACAGCTTATAAAAATGGCAAAAAAATGAAAAAAGAGACAGTCATCTTACAAGTTGAAAAAGAAGAACTGCTTCCTGTTTATGCCTCATCTGGAGCATCAGGAGCTGACTTAAAAGCTAATATTGAACAAGATGTCATTATTCCTCCTAAAGGATTCAAGCTTATCCCTACAGGCGTTAAAGTAGAAATCCCAATAGGTTTTGAGATTCAAGTAAGACCTCGCAGTGGTCTTGCCTTTAAATCGGGAATAACCGTGTTAAACACTCCAGGGACCATTGATGCTGACTATAGGGGCGATATTGGCGTAATTTTAATTAACTTATCTGATAAAGAGTTTACTGTGACTCCTTTTATGCGTATTGCTCAAATGGTTTTAGCTCCGGTTTATCAAGCTGAATTTATTTTACAAAACGAGCTCTCTTCTACTGAGAGAGGCAGAGGTGGTTTTGGCCATACTGGCACGCATTAACTCTCAGATTACTGATCTTCTTACCAAAAATAAGAGAAAGGATACCGTGAAAATATTCAATTATATTGATTTGGAAAATATCTTATTTCTTTCTGAAGAAAAAAGAGACGATGCCCTTCAAACTTTGGTAGAAAGTCTTTCAGCATCTGGGAAATTAAAAAATAAATCTGATTTTTTTAATGCCATTTTGGAAAGAGAAAAGATTGTATCGACAGGCATCGGGATGGGAGTTGCTATTCCCCATGCTAAAATGGAAGATTATCAAGACTTTTTTATTGCGATAGGAATACAACAACAAAAAGGATTAGAGTGGAACTCACTGGATCATCTTCCAGTGAAATTGATTTTCATGATCGGTGGCCCTGAAGATAAGCAAACACAATATTTGCAAATACTTTCCAAGCTAACTCTAGTTATACGGAATGAAAAACTGAGAAAACAAATTATTTATACCAATTCTTCTCAAGAAATCATCGATCTTTTCAAAGATTATTGAATTATTTAAAGAAATTACTTACTTTTCTACTCTTTAGACCAAAATGTCGTCAAGGGAGAATACCATGGACCTCAAAATAAAAGATTTAGCTGAGCTCCTAAATGTGTCAGAGACAACGATTAGGAGATGGCTTGCTGAAGGGAAAATTCCAGCTTACAGGTTAAACCATCAATTTCGCTTTTCGAGAAGTGAGATTGAAGACTGGGTGATGAGTTGTAGGATGAATAAAAATACAGACAAAGTTCATCCTGATGTTTCCATTCAGTCGGATACGATGAAAAATATTGTCGCGAAGTCAGGAACAAGACAATTTAGTCTCTATAGAGCCCTTCACCACGGAGAGGTTTTAAGTGATGTCTTAGGCAGCGAAAAAGAACAGGTAATTCGCGGCTCAGTAAAAAAAATAGCACAATCTATGAATTTAGATGGGGATGTCATTTCTGAGCTGTTAATGGATAGAGAAAGGCTCATGCCCACCTCTTTAAATTATGGCATTGCAGTTCCGCATACTCGAGATTTCCTTTTACAGGAGACTAATGACGTTGTGACAGTTGTCTATCCTCAAGAACCTATTGAATATGGCGCATTAGATAACCAGCCTGTGCATACTTTATTCTTTTTATTTGCTTGTGAAGATAAAAGACATTTGCATCTTTTAGCAAAACTGGCTCACTTTGCCAGTGATGAAAAATGCAGGGACTTTCTTCTAACCAAGCCAAAAAAAATAGAACTGCTTAAGTTCATTAAGGAATTTGAGTCTAAAATACCTGCTTTAGCAACTTAAACAGGTACTTTTGCTTCCTGATCAATAAAACGTAGCTCACCATCAACTACAGTTATAAGGAAATCTTTTCCTTGGGTAGGGCTACGAAGCAATGTTTCAGCAAGTGGATCTTCTAAGTACTGTTCAATCACCCTTCTTATAGGCCTTGCCCCCATTTCAGGTTGATAACCCTTATCAACAAGGAAAGAGGCAGCTTTTTCATCAAGAATGATATGAATGTTCTTTTCTTCGACTCTTGCTTTTAATTTATTAAACTCAAGTTGGATAACCTTCTCTAATGATTCTTTATCGAGAGGTTTGAAGATAACAAGATCATCCAAACGGTTTAGAAATTCAGGCTTAAAGTGCTTTTTAGAAGCGCCCATAATTTTTTCTTGAATAGAATTATAATCAAGGCTCTCTTTAGCTCCAAAACCTACTTCAGTAGACTTTTTAATTAAGTCAGCTCCAAGGTTAGAAGTCATAATGATGATAGTATTTCTAAAGTCCACTTTCCTTCCTAAAGAGTCGGTGAGTCTTCCTTCTTCTAGAATTTGAAGTAGGAGATTCATGACATCAGGATGAGCTTTTTCCACTTCATCAAATAAAACTACACTATAAGGTCTTCTTCGAACCCTTTCTGTCAATTGGCCGCCTTCTTCATAGCCAACATAGCCTGGAGGAGATCCTGTCATTCGCGAAATGGCGAATTTTTCCATGTACTCGGACATGTCAACTTGAATAAGGGCGTCTTCACCGCCAAACATATGAAGGGCAAGCTGTCTTGCTAATAGTGTTTTACCAACTCCTGTAGGCCCTAAGAATAAAAAGGCTCCAATAGGCCTATTAGGATCTTTAATATCAGCTCTAGATCTTCGGATAGCTTTGCAGACTTTTTTAATAGAATCATTTTGTCCTATTACTTTGTCTGTTAAAAGAGAGTCTAAATTGAGAACTTTTTCAGTTTCTCCTTGCGTAATGCGACTTACTGGAATGCCTGTTTGCTTAGCTACAATATTTGCAATATCTTCTTCATCAACTATAACCTGCTCTTGACTCTCATTTTTTTTGCTTTGCTCCTGCAGCGCAGCTAACTGATCGAGTAACTTTTTCTCTTTATCTCTAAGTCTTGCTGCTTTTTCATACTCCTGATTGCCAATAGAGTCTTCTTTGGATTTTTTTACAGCTTCTATTTCTTGTTCCATTTTCAGAAGCTCTGGTGGCTGGTGTAAGCTTAAAACACGCGCTTTAGCGCCTGCTTCATCCATAAGGTCTATTGCTTTATCTGGTAGAAATCGAGCGGGTATATAACGATCGGACAAATAGACCGCTTTTCGAATTGCTTCTTCTGTGTATGAACATTTATGGTGGTCTTCATATTTGGTTTTAAGACCTTGCAGGATTGCTTCGCTGTCTTCTAAAGAAGGCGGAGCAACTAGAATTTTTTGAAACCGCCTTTCTAGGGCAGCATCTTTTTCAATGTGCTTACGGTACTCATCTTGAGTGGTAGCTCCAATACACTGGATTTCACCTCTAGATAATGCAGGTTTTAAAATGTTTGAAGCGTCAATAGCCCCTTCTGCTGCACCAGCACCCACGATTGTATGGATTTCATCAATGAACAATAAAATATTGCCGTTTTTTCTAATTTCATCCATGACCGCTTTAATTCTTTCTTCAAATTGACCACGATATTTGGTACCAGCGATCATAAGAGTAAGGTCTAAAGAAATTAACTTTTTATTGCGTAAGTTTTCAGGGACTTCTCCTTTAACAATGGCTTGAGCTAACCCTTCTACAATAGCTGTTTTTCCCACGCCAGCCTCTCCGATAAGAACTGGGTTGTTCTTTCTCCTACGGCAGAGGATTAAAATGAGTCTTTCTACTTCATCTTTTCTCCCAATGACAGGGTCCATTTTTCCTTCTCTGACCATATCGGTGAGATCATGCCCATATGCTCTAAGAGCGGGCATTTTCTCGCTGCCTGTGCTGGATGGAACCCTTTCTTGTTGTCTTGGCTGTGCGCCAGAAGTAGAACCTACTCCCATAGGAGGGAGTTGAAGATTGAATGTTTCTAGCTCTTTTAATACTTCTTTACGAACTTCTTTTAGGTTGATGTTGAGGTTTTCTAACACTTGGGCGGCGACACCATCATTTTGCCTTAAAAGAGCTAAGAGTAAGTGTTCAGTCCCCACATAATTGTGGTTTAAATTAGCGGCCTCTTCATTTGCAAATTCAAATACTTTCTTTACTTTTCCCGTTAAGGCTGGATCGCCATATACTTGAATCTCGGGGCCATAGCCTACAATTCTTTCAATTTCAGCTCGGACAGTTTCATAGTCCAAGTTTAAATTTCTTAAGACATTAACAGCGATTCCTTGACCTAGCTTCATTAAGCCAAGTAGAACGTGTTCAGTACCTAAGTAATTGTGGTTTAGGCGTTGAGCTTCTTTTTTTGCAAGTTTTATGACCTGCTTTGCACGATTAGTAAATTTATCAAACATATTCTTTTCTCTCAGATAAGGCTGCTTACATCATTTTAATTTCTTTAGATTTTTTTGTAAATTATACCATTTTTATTTTGAAATGAATCAGAATTAATTATCGAAAAGAAACATTGATTAAAGTATCTTATCACTCTTAGGTTTTGTATGTTGAAAATTATTACTTCTCGACCAGTTTCGGCCAAAAAAAATATGGATAGAGATGCAGATCTCTTAAATCAGCTAAATCAATACTCTGATCCTATTTTACATTTTTATGAATGGGAGTCTCCATCTATTACCTATGGATACTTCATAATGCCAAACAAAATTTTTAATTATGAAGCTCTTGCTAAGCATAACATTGATATAGCTAGAAGGCCGACAGGTGGGGGAGTTGTATTCCATATTTGGGATTTGGCCTTTTCCTTTTTGATGCCCAGGACACATCCTTTTTTTTCCTTAAACACCTTAGAAAACTATGCATTTGTGAATAATATTGTGCTAAAAGCGATAAAGCAAATGCTACACAAGACAAAGGTAACTCTTACTTTGGAAGATGCTCAGGTTGACTTGTCTTTGCAGAAGCATTTTTGTATGGCCAGGCCAACAAAGTATGATGTAATTTTCCAAGGGAAAAAAGTAGCGGGTGCTGCGCAAAGAAAGACTAAATTAGGTTATTTGCACCAAGGAACTATCTCCTTGGCCATGCCTAATGAGCAGATTGTAAATGACGTGCTTTTAAATGAGGAAATATACAAGGCAATGCTCGCAAATACCTATGCTCCCTTAAAAGCAGATGTTTCTTTAAAAGAGCTAAATGAATTGAGAGAAAACATGAAAAAGAACCTAACTCATTTTTTTAAACAAGAACTTCAAGGAGCTTTGTCTGTATGAAGAATGCGATTTATCCAACGCGTGAAGAAGATTACCCAGAATGGTATCAACAAGTCATTAAAGCTGCAGATTTAGCTGAGCATTCTCCAGTTCGAGGAGCTATGGTGATCAAGCCTTGGGGGTTTAGCATTTGGGAGAATATGCAAAAACAGCTCGATAAAATGTTTAAAGAACTGGATGTACAAAATGCCTATTTCCCTCTTTTTATCCCTTTAAGCTTTTTAGAAAAGGAAGCTAAGCATGTAGAAGGCTTTGCTACTGAGTGTGCTGTAGTTACCCATCACAGGCTTCAGAAAAATAAAGATGGTAGCTTAGTTCCAGCGTCAAAATTAGATGAGCCTTTAATTGTAAGGCCAACTTCTGAAATGATCATCGGCTATCATTTTTCAAAATGGATCCAGTCTTATAGGGACCTGCCTTTAAAAATTAATCAATGGGCAAATGTTGTTAGGTGGGAGATGAGGACAAGACTTTTCTTGAGGACCTCAGAAATACTTTGGCAAGAAGGCCATACGGCACATGCAACAGACAAAGAAGCCGATGAGCAAGCAATTGCTATACTAAAGCTTTATGAAACCTTTGTTAGAGAATATTTAGCCATCCCATTATTAATTGGTGAGAAAAGCGAGTCAGAAAAATTTCCTGGAGCAGAAAAGACCTATACTATGGAAGCCATGATGCAAGATAAAAAAGCTCTACAAATGGGAACATCTCACTTTCTAGGACAAAATTTTGCTAAGTCATGTGATATTCAATTTCAAGATGAGGAAGGGGACAAAAAATATGCATGGACGACATCTTGGGGAGTAACAACCAGATTAATTGGGGCACTTATCATGAGCCACTCCGATGATGATGGACTAGTTTTGCCTCCTAAAATTGCTGCGGTTCAGATTGTTATTTTACCCATTATGCATAAAGAAGAGTCGAAAGATGCTGTATTGAGCTTTTGTAAAACTCTTCAAAGCGAATTAGAAGGACTTTTCTATCATGATAAAAAACTTAAAGTAATTTTAGATGACAGAAATATGAGAGGGGGAGAAAAAAACTGGAGTTGGGTTAAAAAAGGAGTTCCGATTCGACTAGAAATTGGGCCTAAAGATATTGAAGAAAGCTCTGTTATGGTAATGAAAAGAAATACTCCTGTTAAAGAAAAGCAAAAACAAACTATGCAGGCTTTTAAAGAAACAGTTTGTGATCAATTAGATGAAATACAAAAAGATTTATACGAAAAGGCTAACGCTCAAATGGAGCAACACTTAGTTCCTATTGAAGATAAAGAGGAGTTTTATCGGTTTTTTGCTAGTAAAAATGAAAAAAAATCCTTTTGTAATGGCTTTGCTATAAGTTATTTTTCATTAAATCCTGAATTGGAAAAACTAATTAAAGAAGAGTTGAATGTAACAGTAAGATGTATTCCTTTTGACTTTAAAGAAGATAAAGGAGAATGTATTTTTACTAAGAAACCAAACTCACCAAAAGTTATTTTTGCTAAGGCCTATTAAAGGAAAGTTTTATGCTACAATTTTTTAGAAAGTACCAAAAAATATTTTTTGTTGTTATTACCTTTGTGATCGTTGTTTCCTTTTCGTTTTTTGGAACCTATTCGACACTTTCTTCCCATAAAGAAGCATCAGATTCTATTGTTACGACAACTGTAAAAGGGGAAAAAGTATCACTAAAAGAGATTAAGCTTCTAAGTTACTTTTTAGACCATGACTATAATGATGACAACTTTCCTAATTTTTTCAATGACCAAGTCTTGCAAAAGGATGTTTTTCAGACAAAGTTAGCAGCCGAGCTAGCTGCTGAATTTTTCCCTTTTTTTGAAGAGCATTTGAAAGAGAGTCTTATTAGAGTCAAAAATTATCAACCTTATAGGCACCCTAAGTATCCGTTCTTTAGTGCTGAAATGATCTGGGGACAATATGTGCCTGAAATGATGCAGGAAATTACCAGCCTTCAAAAAATGGATCTCCCCAATAAAGAAGCACTTACAGCACTTTCCAATATATACTTACATGAAACAAAATTTCCTCCTTACCTGTTAAAAGCGGTGCTTCTTAATTCACAACGAAGTCAGTCTTGGATGGAACCTGATCCATTTTTAGAGCAGAAAGATTTTCATTTATTTGGCTTTAGAAAGGCTTCAGATTGGTTTGGCAAATCCTTTATTGACCTTGTAGCTCAAGTGATTATTAATGTTTCCGATATGGTAGAAAAAGACAAAATGGGAACCTCTTATAATGAAGCAAAAGCAGACCTGCAAAAAACATTTGTTAGCAACTTAAAAAGAAAAGCACAAATAAATGAATCAAAATTAGCGGACTACTATGCAAGGCAATTAGGTCAGATAGGAATGAACGAAAAGCAAGTAGTAACTTTATGGCAAAAAATTTGTAACTTTAGGAAGTATTTTAACTCTATCCAAAATAGTGTTTTGATGGATCAAACAATGTGGCCTTGTGAACTGGCAAACTACAGTGTTGAAAAAAGCTTTTTGCCATCTTATTTGCAGTTTACCTCGTTTAAACAGCTTTTAGAATTTGATTTATATTTAAAGTTGGTTTCAGACTCTAAAAATACACTTTTGCTACCAAAAAAATTTCGTAAATTAGATGAGATCGTTAAAAGAGCTCCAGAATTGGTAGAAAGAACTTTTCAAGTAAAGGTCAAAGAAGTTACACAAAAAAGTCTTAAGGCATCGATTCCTACTAAACAAATGTGGCAATGGCAATTGGAAAATTATTCTGACTTAAGCGAAAAGTTTATTTTTTTAACAAAAAATTTATCTACTCGTGATGCACGTTTTGAAGTCATTCAAAAATTAACTCCTAAAGATAGAAGTCTATTGGATGATTACACTCTAGAGCAAATTATTAATAATGAACCGGATGTTATTGCCAAAGAACTCGAAAATGCTCAACCAGTAGAGATGGAGTTAGGCATATCATTTAGCTCTCATCAAAATGAATTAGCTGGAATTGAAGACTATCAGAAATTGAAAAAGTTTTTATTGAATCAAAAGCAAGGCAGTAGTCCCATTTATTCTGATAATAAAAAAGCTTTTTATCAGTTCGAAGTGATAAATGCATCGCAAGATGACCAAATTATGACGTTTGAAAGAGCTCAAAAGAGAGGAGTCTTACATAATCTATTAGAAAAAGTTTTAGAGGAAAAATACTCTAGCTTAAGGACTAAAGATCCAGGCCGCTTTCAAAATGAGGATGGAAAGTTTAAATCTTTGGAAGAAGCTATAGAAGATGTTGGTTTGAGCTACTTTCAAGACTTTTATGCAAAAATTAATAAGAAATGGATGAAAAAAGGGCAGAACCCTTTAGAATTTTATACCTCTGCAAGACTTGCTGACTTTCTTGAAGCCGTAAGGAAAAATTCTCAAAATTGGGGAAACTTATCTGGCCTTGCAGCTCAATGGAATATTCAAAAAGAAACTACTTCATTAAGTAGCAAGGAAGGTCTTTTTTCTTATGTTTCTGATTTAAAAGAAAATGAGCTTTCAGAAACTGTTATAACTTCTGATGGGCCTATGTTTTTTAAGGTTCTTTCCAAAACAACTGCTATAGATCAGGATTTGTTGGACAGACAAAGACAGGTTTTATCGAGTGAGCTTTTAAAGAAAACTACACAGAGCTTGGTTCATGAAATCAAGGAAAAAAATATAGCCTATTTTGATAAAAACGATGTTTGAGGAACTTCCCGCACTTTCTTCTCTCTCATTTTTTCAAATGAGTGCTCTTTGTTACCATGTTCCACTATCAGATAACTTGGTGACATCGAAAAAATATTTGCTTCCCTCTACTTCGAAGTATTTGGATGAAGAGTCATTTGCTCGAATATATATGGGTTTTAATGAACTAAAAATACTGCTGCATATAGAAGTAGATGTTCCTTTTCAAGAAGCCAGCCTTTCAGATTTTAGAAAAACAGATTCTATTGAGCTTTTTTTTGACACAAGGGACTTAAAAGAAAAAGATATCATTACGCAGTTTCATCATCACTTTGTTTTTTTCCCAGAAAAAATTGAGGGGACTTTAGGAAGAGAGATTACACGCTTTCGAACGGATGATATGCATATGCTTTGTGAGCCGCAATCATTAGTAGCTACTCCTTTTTACGGTAAAAAAAATTATATTTTAGACATAGAAATTCCATTAAGTGCGCTTCATGGATATGATCCAACAGCATTTAAACGGCTGGGTTTTTGCTATCGTATTAATCGGAAAGATGCAGATCCGCAGCATTTTGGTATTTCCTCATTTGAATATGCGATAGAAAAACACCCCAGTCTCTGGCCTTCGCTTTCCTTAATTAATCTAATTTAATTTTATTCTTTTCATTTTTTTCTTACATAAACATCTTATAATAAACTACTTGATTAAAAAAATTTATTTACAACTTTAAGTGTTTGGATTAAAAGTTAAAAATTAATTATTGTTGGCTGCCAGTATTAACTTTAATAAGGGATATGAAAATGTCAGGAGTAACCTTTAAGAACACTTTTAATGGTGCAGTAAGTGAGGTAAAAAAGTGTGAAATTCAAGGACTTGAAAGTAAAATTAACAATCTTGGCTTTGATTTGATCTCACTTGGTAACAAGTTCGAAAGCATTATGCCTTTAAGACAAGCAGCAAGTATAGGAAACGATGTAGAGAAATACATTGAGAAATTAAAAGATATTTGCGCTACAGCCAATAAGGCTCACAGGCTTGCTTGTGGAATGAAGGGAATTTATAGTGTAGCTCTAATGTTTCAAGGATTAAAATTAGCAGGGACTGCAGCTCTTGGAGTGGCTAATCTCATCATTTTTGCTCCTTTGAAAGGAGATCCCAGTAAACTTATCCCTGAAGAAGTTCATCAGAAAGCTAGAAGAGCGTCGGTAATATTGGCTAAAATTTCTTCTATAAAAGATGAAAACAAAAAATCAATAACTGCTCTTAAAACTGAACTTCAACAGAAAGAAGCAGATTTAAAAGCTAATGTGCAACAAAAAAAAGCTGCTCTTAAAGCTGAAGTTAAACAAAAAGAAACTGCACTTAAGGCTGAGCTTCAACGGAAAGAAGCAGATTTAAAAGTTAATGTGCAACAAAAGAAAGCTTTATTAAAAGTAATTCAAAAACATTTAGGTCAACTTGAGGTTCTATTTGAATGCAAAAAAATTAATAATTTACAGAGCTTCATTCATCAACGAGATACTTACAAGCAAACAATTGATACTCTTCATAATGAGATAGAAAGCTTAACAAGCAAAATAAAGCAAAATAAAGAAGAGCTTTTAGTAAAGTTGAATGACAGAAAAAAATTTCTCGAGACGCAACTTCAAGACCTTGATGAGCAGCTCGCAAATCAACTTAATATCTTTAAAGAGAATTTTAAAGCTGAACTTAACAAACATAGAGAAGAAATTCAAAAGTTAAAAGATCAATTACCTCATAATTACCGACTAAATTGTTTTGGATCTTCTGTTAGATCGACTTTGCAGGGCATAAACCTTAAAGATGGAGTAGTATATTCTGCAAGTCAGTTTAAAAATATATACAAGAATGGAATTCAGTCATTCAATACTAAATTAATAATTTCTAATATCGGTACAAACAGAGAACCGTCTTTACTAGCTACTGCTAAAAAAACTGCCCTAACTACAATCGGGTTTAATAACAGTGGTGCACCACATGTTCCAATTTCAGATCGAAAAAATAAGTGGAAATTGAGAATGCTGCTGAGGAACTATAAGCAGCAGGTCTGTGGATCGTCTTAGTAGAAAAAACGCTTCAGTACCCCCTGCTTTTAGCAGGGGGTTTTTATTCACCTATTCAATAAAAAATGTAACTACCATTTTTTTGTGGAATAATTATTTTAATAATAAAGACATTTTTTGAATTAAAAGAAATAAATTTACTTTATATGTAAATATTTAATATTATTTCCCGCGCAAAATAATAATTTTATTTTTATAAGGAGAAATTAAATGTCTATTTCACATTTAACATTTGAACGCCCTTTTAATGGCGCTGCTGTAAGTTCTGAACAGTTAGAAAAAATTAATAAACTAGAAGGAAAAATTAATGCTCTAGGTTTTAAATTACGAGACCAAAACCGTGCGCTGAGAGGTCTTATTCCTTTAAGAAACCTTGCTGAAGGAGGAAATCACGTAACAGACTATATTGAGAAATTAGAATTAGTTAGTGCATTAATTAATAAAGCAAGTCGATTAGCTTTCGGAGCTCGTGGAATTTATGGGTCAGCTTTGGTAGCTCAAGGGATAAAGCTTGTTGGAACTGTTGGTTTAGGAGCAGTTAATGCGATAGTTTTTGCTCCTTTAAAAGGAGACCCTGGCAGGATAATTCCTAAAAAGGTTCATGAGATAGCTAGGGCTACATCGTTAATATTCGCAGAAATCTCTAATAAAAAAATTACAAGTAAAAGCCAAATACAAGCCATTGAGGAAAGAAAAGATGTTTTGTGTACACAAACAAAACAAGAAAAGGCTCAATTACAGGCTGAAACAGAGGAAAGGGAAGCTGCTTTTCAAGAAGAAATAAGACAGTTAGAAGCGGAAATTGAAAAAATAGATGCTGACCTACAATCAGCTGAAAGTTCTTTAAGTCAAATGGAGTGCATAGCAAAGCACAGTGTAGTTTCGCCTCATGAAGTTTTTATTAACTCTATTCAACAAAAAGTTGAGGCCCTTCGAAGAGAAAAAAATGACTTAATAGGAATACTTGAACAAAAAAAAGAAGATTTTTCAAGTCAGAGGGAAACTCTTAGAAATGGTCTTGAGATACGAGTACAAAATCTCGATGAACAACTTTCCACTCAACTTGATGAACTTGAGGTTGATCGTAAAAAAATAGTTGATCAACTTACAAGTGATATTGCAAGGTTAAAAGCTACTTTGCCAAGTAACCATCGTCTTTATCGTTTGGGGTCATCTCTTAGAATTACCTTGCAGGGCGCAACCTGGGATAAAGGAACTCGATATTCTTGGAAAAAAATGAAAGATTTATGGATAGGAGCTACTCAGGTTAATGTTGAATTCATGATTAATAGGATAGATCCACCAAAAGAGCTTACTCTGAATGGAATTGCGAAGAAAACAGCGTTGAGTATATTACTTGGCTTCAATACAAATGGGACACCTCATGTACCTATTTCAAAGCTAATTGATCCAAATGGTTTTAAGCAAATTGAGAGTCAGTACAAATTCGAATTATCTAGGAGACAATAATAAAAAGTTGTTTTGTGCAACTCTCTACTAATATTTAAAAAGTAGGGAGTTGTTTCGTTACTTAGCAACCATGGAAATTACTAACTTTCTGAATTAATAATTTCCTTAAAAGGTCCTTTTAAAGAGCTATAAGTTTTTAACTTACTCGTAAACTGATTATAGCCTGCTAGGATTCCTAGCAGGCCAAAGAACATAATTTTCCCTTGTTGGAAAAATAGAAAAAAATAATCGCACAAACCAATAAATAAAAATCCAATCATAAAAGAGGTTAAGAGTAATTTTTCCAAAGAGATACTTCTAAGACTTTCTTTAAAAATAAAAAATAGAAATAGCAAAAAAGAGCAAAGGCTAATTGCTCCAGTTTCAGCACCAAGTAAAAGATAAATATTATGAACTGTAGCTCCACTTAGACTAGAATTATAGGCAATGGTATCTAAATAAGCGTTCATATTAGGGATAAATTGATCATAACCTACCCCAAGAATTGGATGGCTTTTCATCATGTTTAGGGCTATCAGACTGTAATATATCCGGGCATTGTTTGAACCATTAGAAAGTTCACTATTACTAACAATTCCACCACGATTATTCACCTGTGGATAAAAAATATACCCATTAAGCAAAAATGAAGCTCCAATCAATAGAACTATCACTAGAATTGTTTTTTTTAATTTTAACTTTGCAAAAGTTAGAAAAAAGATAGAGCTAATAAAAAAACCAAAAATAGCACTTCTTGAAAAAGTGACAATAAGGCATGCAGACTGCAAAAAAAACATAAGCATAAAAAGTCCCTTTTTCCATTTTTTCTGCTCAATAACTGCATACAAAGTACTAAGCATAGAAATGCTTAGAAAAGCCCCTAAAATGTTGGGATGAGGAAATGTCCCATATGCTCGGATAATAGAGGCCTTAGCTGTTTTAAAAAGGTTAAATATCCATACCTTTCCATCTGTTGGGATCATAGCATAATTTATATTCGATTTAAATTTAGGTTCTCCAAACTTATAAAGACCTAATGGATGCTGTAAAAGATAGTGGTAAAGACCAATAATGCTTTCTACCATTCCTATTAAAACCAAGAGGAAAAATATTTTTCTTAAGAGGTTAGAAGGATCATTTTTTGCTATGACGTTCGCTGTAAAAATAAACAGCAATATTGAGAAAAAAAGTTGATGGATTTTTAGAAAAGAATGACTAAAACTTGCTGTCTTAGAAAAAAGAACAGAGAATAAGCTAAAAATAAAAACGATCCAAAGATATTTATTTTCATTTTGAAAAAGTAAACTTGCTTTTTTCTTAGCTGTAATCAAAAAACTAAAAAAACAAATAAAAATAACAATGTCAGTTAAATAAATATTAAGATCTTTACTTAATTGATGGGCAGGGGAATGAAAAAATATTTTAGAAATTGTATGGTATAGCCTGTGTTCAAACGGCTTGTACTCAAAAGCAAAGTATCCAATGATAAAAAGAATAGATATTTCTAAAAATGAGAGCCGAAAAATTTTTAAGGTTTTTTGCATTTACACTAAGTGTTTTAGGGAAATATTTTTTTATAATCTTATTATAGCCGTTTTATAGGGCTTGCTTTCGAATTAAGGTAAATATTTTATCTAAAATTCCTCTTAGTTCACCCAGTAAGTCCTCTAAGTTTTTAGAATATTCTATTTTCGAAGTGGTATCTTCCATTTTAGGTCCAACTACATAGGTTTTAATAAGCTTTAGAGCTTGAGCTTCAAAACTATGTAGCATTCCTTTCAATTGCTCAAAAAAAACATTATCTAGTGTGCTGATTTTTTCGGAAAACTCAGCTAAATCAACTTGCAGATTTGTCAAGTTTAATTCTAATTGTTTAGGGTTCCGAATAAATTCATGAATAGATTTATTAACTTCAACATCTAACTTTTTAAAAAAAGTTTCCAAGGTATTTTCTAGCTGATTATAAAGTATTTTAGCGTCTGACATAGATTCCTTAAGTTCAAGTTCTTTTTGTCATATTTTTTTCTTTCTTTCAATTATAAAGATAAGTATTTGTAAAAAAAAGGAGGGAAATTATGAACTCATTAGTTGCACCCATTGTGACAATAATTGCTGGAATAGCAATTCTGATTTTTCCAAGATTGCTAAGCTACATTGTTGCTTTTTACTTAATTTTAGTTGGCATTTTAGAGCTTGTAATTCGCATGAACTAGTGCTCTTTTCGTTTTTCTTCGGTGCTTTTTATTTGTTCTTTTAACTTTGGAAAATTGGCAATAAGAGCGCCGAAGTCGCTTTTTCTAATAGCTAAAATATCAGAAGGCTCAACACACTTTACAGTGGCATTTCTTCTTTTTTCATTTAAAAGTGACATCTCTCCAAAAAACTCGCCCTCGCCCAGGTTGGCAACATGAACATCCTCTCCTTGTTTTTTCTTTAAGATTTCCACCTTACCTTTTACTATTATATAGAGATAGTCTCCAATATCTCCTTCATGGAAGATAATATCTCCTGGCTCAAAGTGAAGAGAGTTAATTCCTTGAGAAGGTGAAAGCTTTAATTGCACAGCTTCAATAGGAATAATCATATCTAAAAACCAAGAAATGGCTACTTTCAGTTTCCTATCAAATCCAGGGAGCTTCATCCAATAAATCAGCCGCCACATAAACCAGGCTACAAAACCTGAGACCTTAATAAATCCAAATAATTCGGCAACGGCGCTGTGATGGCCTAATGCTCCCAGCATTCCCAGGCTTTTAAATTTAAATTCGGTTGTACTTCTTCCATTTATGACGTTGACGATATTTTGAGCTAATACTTTTGCTTCCCTAATAGCAAATTGGGCTGTGGGGGGACAAGTTGATCCTGTTTGAAGGTCAGGTATTTGAGCGCAGTCGCCAATAGCCCAAATACAATCTTCTCCTTGTACCTGCATAGTTGCATCGACTTTAATCTTTCCCTTTTCTTGTGGTAACTTTAAATGTTCTAATAAGGGATTGGGAGAAGAGGGGACAGTTGAAATTACCGTTTTACTATTTAGTTTTGTCTCATCATCGAGTATTGCCCCAGCAGGAGTTGCTGTTGCCAGTCTTTTGCCAAACAGGATATCTACTCCTCTTTTTTGTAAAATTTTACCGGCATAATTACTCAGCGATTCACTAAGCTCTCTTTCCAGCACTCGGTCTTTGCTATGAATCAAATAAACTTTGACTAAGGCTGGGTCAATTGTCGGATATTTTTTTGCTAAATTACGAACTAAGTCATTAATCTCTGCTGCGATTTCTGTACCAGAAAAACCACCACCGCCAATTACATATGTTAATAAAGCCTTTTTTAGATCTTCATCAGTTTCTGTGGAAGCAGCTTCTATGGTATCAATGATATGATTTCTAATTCTTAGAGCATCTGACAAATTTTTAAATGGCAAGGCGTGCTCATGAAGACCAGGCGTAGCTCTAAAATCAGTTACATTGCCTAAGCTGACTACTAAATGGTCATAGTGTACAACTGATGGTTTATGGGAAAATTGTGGGTATAAATTAATTGCCTTCTTTTCTAAGTCAATTGATTCAATATCTCTAATATATAGTGTTGTTTTAGGAAGTCGTCTTTGTAAAGAGCTCACAGTGTCTATAATTCCCACAGAGCCGCCAACTACTTCTGCTAGCATGGGCTGATAGACAAAATAATTTTCTCTATTGATTAAAGCAATTTCGTAATCTTTGATTTTTCGAAGTTGCTTCTCCAAATGCATAGCGGTATATACGCCGCCAAAACCGCCGCCTAAGATTACTATTCTTTTTTTGCCCATATTTTTCTTTTAATTCACTTTACTTTTTTTTCACATGATAATTTGCGAAATAATTCATTTTTCATTTAAGGTGCAATTTAACATGTGTTTAAAGGATGTCTTTGCAAGATCAAACATTTAAGAAAATTAACAAGCAATATACGCCTCTAAGTTTTTTTGCTAACCCAAAGGATGAGGCAGAGTTCTTTGATTATTGGAAAAGATATTCAAAAAGAATGATTGAAGCTCAAGATCCTTCTTTAGTAAAAAAAGTCAGTCGACTTTTCAAGAGTATAGAAAAAGAAAAAAATGATGATTTATTCGTCAAGGACCTAGAAATTAAAAAAGTTAATGATCTGATCGGATGGGGAGTCTTTGCCAAAAGAAAAATCCCTAAAAAAACTATCCTAACGCATTATGCTGGAATCATTAAAAAGGACCGTCAGGTAAGTAATAAAAATCGTCATGTATTTGGTTTTACTGGAACGGAAAAACTAAAAAATTGGGTAATTGACTCAGAAAGCGTCACTAATATGGGCTCTTTGATAAACCACTCCAAAAACGGGAATGTAGAGGCCATGGAATATTACGACAAAAAAGGACCTAAAATTGTTTTCGAAACGATTCGTGATATTGAAAAAGGGGAAGAGCTTACCTATGATTATGGGGAAGGATATTGGAAAGGCTTAAAAGAAAAACCACGATAGACTATGCCTAACTTTGTACTAGCCGCCAGACATGCTAAGCCTAAAAAAACTACTTATGAAGAAGATCCTCCCTTAAGCGAAGAAGGCATTTTAATAGAAGAAAAAGTGGCGAAGCTTCTCGTTAAGGAAAATATTAATATAGATGTCATTTACACTTCGCCTCTTCTTAGAGCAAGGCAGTCTGCTGAAATTATCGCCAAATATGTTCCGGCTCCTATTTTTGTGGAAAATGCTCTTGGAGAAGATTTTGATAAAAATGTGTTATTAGAACTTATTTTAAATTCAAAAGAAAAGTTCATGACTACCTGTTTTATGGGACATGCCCCTACAATGGCAGAGTTTGTAAATGACTTGACCGGTTTCAATGCCTTGCCTAATGGATTAGATAAAAGCTCTATTGCATTTTTAGAGTTTCCAAATGAGATTGCGTTCCATAAAGGGAAATTAAAAAAAATTTTTCATTAAAATTATGAAAAATTTGCTACCCATAAATTTTTGTCATCTATCAAAATGGAAAGTGAAAAACAAAGGTCGACATATGAAATTTACTGAATCACATGAATGGATTTCATTACAGGACAATATTGCAACTGTTGGGGTAACCGAGTTTGCTCAGAATGAACTAGGTGAAATAGTTTATATTGAACTCCCCAAGGTGGGCATGCAGGTAGAAGCAGGTCAAGAAGTATGTGTATTAGAGTCAACAAAAGCCGCTGCTGATGTATATAGTCCTGTCTCAGGTGAAATTATTGAGGTTAACCATTCGCTGGATCAAGAAACAGAAAAAATTAACGAATCTTCTGAAAATGAGGGCTGGTTATTTAAAATAAAACTTACCAATCCTTTAGAATATAAAGGACTTTTAACATTAGAAGAATATCAAAACTTGTTAGATTAAGGGGTTCCTTCTAAATCTTTCGTTCTTTCGATAGAAGCAGGGGTTTGAACCTCTTCCATTTCATCTAGATTAATCCCTGTTAAAGCTAAAAATCCAAGTGCCATCAGTCCTGTAGTTATAAAAGTAATACCCATTCCTTTTAAATTAGCTGAAATATCTGAATACTTAAGTTTTTCTCTAATCGAGGCAATAAGAGCAATAGCCAGCCACCAGCCAATTCCTGAGCCCAATACATATATCATATTAGGTATAAGGGGATATCCTCTTGCCGTTGCAAAAAGACAAGCTCCTAAAATAGCACAATTCACTGTAATCAATGGAAGGTAGACTCCTAGAGCAGAGTATAGGGCAGGAGAAAACTTATCAATGACGATTTCTAATACTTGTACAAAAGCTGCAATAACGGAAATATAAATAAGCAGTTCTAAAAAATTTAGATTAACACCGCTTGCATCGATGCCTAAATTAGACAGCCATGTTAATGCATTGGGGGCCGTGATAAATCTATGAACAAACCAGTTAATTGTTCCAGAGACAAAAATTACAAAAGTAACTGCTTTTCCAAGGCCATTGGCTGTTGACATTTTATTGGAACAAGCTAAATACGAGCACATACCAAGAAAATAAAAAAGTAGAATGTTTTGAATAAAAACTGACTGAATCAGCAAACCCAATAAATTTGTAAGACTATATTCTCCTAACCACATTAAAAGGACCTTTTTTGATTAATAATGTTAGCAATCCAAATAAATCCACCTAAGATAAAAAAAGCAGCAGGAGCAAGTGGCATTAATCCAAAATTCACATAGGCACTAGGGTTTTGAGGTGTTGCGTAAAAGAAAGTGGGAATGATTTGAAATCCAAAGAAAGATCCAAAACCAAAAATTTCACGTATGGCTCCCACAGAAATGATAACATAGCCATAACCCATTCCAGCCGCAAGACCATCTAAGAAAGCCGGGATAGGAGGTACATTCTTGGCCATACTTTCAGCTCTTCCCATTACTAAACAGTTAGTAATAATAAGCCCCACAAATACAGATAAAACTTTTGACATCTCAAAGAAAAATGCTTTAAGAAATTGGTCCACAATAATAACAAACATGGAAATGATAGCAAGTTGAGCTATCATACGAACATTGTCAGGTGTAATTTTTCTAATAAGAGAAACAAAAAAGCTGGAAAAAGCAGTTACGAAAGATACTGCTATTGCCATGGTAAGCGCCACTTGTACTTTAACTGTTACTGCCAAAGCAGAACAAATACCTAATATGGCCACAAGTATTTGGTTATTCCTCCATAATGGGTCTAAAAAATAGGCTTTGTATGGCTTTGTCATGGGCTTATATTCTCCTGATGCACCTTTAATAAAAAGGGGCGGTATTTTTCTAAAACATCCCTATAAGCATTCGTCACTCCCATCCCTGTTAATGTAGCGCCAGTTATACCATCTACAGCGCTATCCGCTTTAGGGGAGGACCCGTATACTTCACTTACTTTGCCTTTTACCACAACAATCCCAATTGGAGCACGTGCAAAATCAGTAGTTCCGGTTGCTCCTTTATGAAAAATCACTTTGTTTTTGAATTCCTTTTGCCAGCTTGGAAAGGAAATATTAGCACCTAACCCTGCTGTTTCAGATTGTTCATACCAAGTAGTGCCAATAACTGTATCTCCATTGCTTTCTATAGCAAGGTAGCCATAAATGGCATCCCAAAGTCCCATTCCATTGATTGGAATAACATAGCCAATAGGAGTTGTGCTTCCAGAGATATTTTGGGGAGAGTTATTCGGTAAAATAGCATAGACAAGTTTAAGAGGAAGGTCTGCAAAGCCATCTTTTTTGTTTTTTTCTAAGTATTTGGCTAAATCAATTCCTTTTTCTTGAAAAGTATAAGTATTTCCCTCGTTATCAGTTAAAAATGGCCGAATGCGAATTTGATACACCTTTAGGATTTCGTTACTTTTTGCTTTTACAATGGAAGGGGAGGGAATAAGTATCTGTTCTTTTTCAGAAAAAACAGCAGGTACGTACTTGTTATCTTTTTGAACAAGAAAATAGCCTTCAGGACTTAATAAACTGGCTGAAATCATAAGCTGCTTGCTTCGGTCAAGCTCCTTGGCTTCCTCTTGTTTAGGTTTTAGAACACTTGCTAATATAGCCAATATAAGAGCGCAGCTTGAGCAAATAACAATAATAAAAATCAGTGTTCTGCTGTTATGGGATTTTTCCACTGTTGGCGGTTTTTGTTCAGAGGAGGACACGCTTTTTCCTCCTATAAATACGAACATTATAGAAATCAAATAAAGGCGCAAATACATTTGCAAATAAAATAGCCAACATAACACCTTCTGGATAAGCTGGATTAATTGTTCTAATAATAATGATAAGTGCACCTATCAAAATGCCATACATCCATTGTGAAGATCGCATAGAAGGTGAGGATACGGGGTCCGTTGCCATAAAGACTATGCCAAAGGCTATACTGCCAATTAGAAAATGCTTATAAAAAGGGAAGTCAAAAACAGCTCTATTCCAAGCTCCTGATTCGACTCCAAAAGTAGTAGATGCAAAACTAGCAAGTAAGGAAGCTGCTAATACTCCGATAATAAAGCCAAACATGGTTCGGAAAGAACCTACCCTTGTAATTAAAAGAAGGAGCATTCCGATGATGCAAAAGAAAATCGAAACTTCTCCAAATGATCCTAATTTATTTCCCCAAAATAAATTGCCGTCACTAAACAAGTTTAGTCCATACTTAAGTTGAATAAACTTCTCAGCAAGTGGAAAGTTATCAACAGCAAGCCCAAGTCCCCCTTGTTCAAAAGGAGCAGTCACAAACTCTCTTAATTGATCAAGAGTAAGGTCAGAAAGATTTCGTACAGTATTGCTGATGCCAGATGACCATTTTTGAAAGTAATTGTTAATGTAAGGAAAAATTTCTGTTTTTATTCCTAGGTGATGATTGGCGATAGTATCAATGTGAATTCTTTTAACTTCACCTGGGAGGTTGAAAATTGCTAAGCTTGTTTCTTGAGAGATTGCATCAGCGCCGCTTAAATTAGCTTGAGCATTCATTTGCATAATGCTTTGGGACACAGTGTAGTTATCTCTACCGGCCCAAATCTCGCCAGTCATATAAGCTGGAAATCCAAAGTATAAAAATGTTCGGCAAGTAAGGGCTGGGTTCAAAATGTTCATGCCAGTTCCCCCGAAAACTTCTTTACCGATTACTATCCCAAGAGATACTCCTACTGCAACCATCCAGTAAGGAAGGCTCGGAGGTAAAATTAAAGGATATAAAAGTCCGCTAACTAGAAATCCTTCAGAAATTTCGTGCCCTTTTACCACAGCAAAAATAAATTCCCATAGTCCTCCGACAGCGTAGGAAATAAGCAAAACTGGAAGAAAAGAGAGAAGACCTTCTTTTATAATCGAAACAATCCTTCCATTTTCAAAGATAAAGGAGAAATAACCGGAAAAAGAAGAAGAAGCTTCTATAAATTCTTTCATCAACAAATAGTTACCACTACTATATACATAGGCCTGGACTCCACTATTCCAAATAGCCATGATAGTGCAGGGGATAAGTGCAAAGACAACTATAATCATCCATCGTTTTAAATCGACGGCATCTCTAATGAAAGGAGGATGTTTAGTATTTATCTTGGGTTCAAAACAAAAAGTATCAATTGCACGAACAAGAGGTGCAAACTTTTTCAGCTTTGGTTTTTTTTCTACCCACTCAACTTGTTTTTCTAGAATTTTTTTTAGCATGTTATTAGACCTCAAACTAAAACCTACTTAATAAAAATAATTTTTTCAAGATTCTTTACTTCGATCTTTAAACCAATTTGATTATGCTAGTAAGTCAGACATCGTGTTTTGTATGGTTAAAAAAGGGATTTTTTTTGTTATTTTTTTGAGTTTGCTTGTTTTTAAGAGCGAAATTTATCACTTTAGCTTTCAAAAAGTATTAGGATATTTTGTTCGATCAAGCCTTAATGCCTCGCTAACTTATGACTCTTGTCACAAAACATTAGATGGATGGGTTTTAAAAAATGCTCAAATCAAAAGAAAAGACAATTATACACTTTCTACTGAAAGCTTGACTGTTTCTTATAAAGTTAACCTTAAAGCATTAGATTTCTTTCTTCATGTCGATGCTGCAGATTCTAAAGTTGAGCTGCTAAAAATTCCTTCTTTTACAAAAACCAAATCAAGCAGAATTCATGTTTCTTTTTCCTGTAAAAATACGGAAGTGTTTTTTGATAAAGATAAGGTGATAATTGATTGTTTTACTCAGCCCTTTTCCAGCAATAAGAAGGTTATTGTAAGGCAATTCCATAACAAGGAAGATGCCTTGTTAACCGTGAATATTACTGCTCAAAAAGAAAATAAGCTTGCTGAAATAAACTTTCAGCATTTTGACCTTACATTCTTTCAACATTTTAAAGATTTTTTCTACTCTGATTTGCAAGGATATGCTAATGGATTTGCCGTATTACGATATAATGAAACTCTTAATTATCTTTTTTATAACCTTTGTATTGAAGATTTTGTATCCCAAGGATTATCTACAGATATTTGCCTTTCGGCAAAAAAACTTTTTCTTGAAGGGGAATATCCTACTTTCCAAGGAAAGCTTAACAAGTGGGTACCTTCCCTTTTTATTCAAAAACTGAGGATAGACTCTAAAATTGAAGAAGGGAAAATTCATGTAAAAAGCGAAAATGTTTTATCTGACTTGTCAGGAAAGTTTTCTTTTAATCCTGGCATTGGACCTAAATGGGATTTCGAAGGAATAGGGAAATATGAAAAAGATGATTTCCATTTTTCTACTTCAGGAAAAGGCTTTTTTCACAGTTTCTTTGCAAATTGGCTAAAAGGCGCTATTAATTTTAACAACACTTCTGGCCTTACTTTCAATTTAGAAGAAGAAAACTCTTTTTTATCCTTAGAAACTAAACTACATAAATTAGATTCTAAACATTTTGGTTGTCTTCAAAAGATTTTTGAGGGTCTTATAAGAGACTTGCCAAGTGTTAAAATAGAAAAGGGGATATTTTCAGGTAATATTATTGCTCACTATTTTGAAAAAGGTTCTATTGAGTTTGCCTTTAGTAATTTCTTAGCTAATGGTTTAATAGCTTCCGCTGAAAATAACAAGTTAACTGCAAATAAAATACTTTTAAACGGTTCGTACAATTTAAAATCTCTCACATCGATAAATGGGCAAATTGATATCGATCAGGGATCTTTTCATTCCCTTGCTCCTAATATACACATAGATAATATCCAAGGAGCATTAAAATTTTCTACTGGGATAGTGCAGCCCTCTAAGCTAGACTTTAGCATATATAATACCATAGGATCATGCACTGTTCATGGAGCTGTTGAGGATCCTTCTATTGAAGCAAAACTAAAGGGAAGATGGGGGGACTTAGATCCTCTTATTGCTGATAATTTAAAGATAATCTCAGGCTATAGCTCCTTACACTTTTATTCGGAACTTGCTGTTAAAAGAAGTGAAATTTCTGGCAACTTGCAGTTTTTTGATGAAGAATCTGTGCAAGATTCTTTTAGTTTCGAATTAAATTTATTGGATAGTTTGAATAAGGAAAAAAAGTTTGTTAAAAAAATTCAGCATGGGTGGATAAAAGGCGCTAATATAACTTTAGAAAGACTTACCTATGATCCTGAAATAAGTTTTCAGGGAAAGGCTAATTTTTTAGCAAGGCTAGATGCAAAAAAAGTTACAGCAGTTATTAATGCAAAAGACTTGGTCGGCGATACAAACTCATGGCACTTTACTTTAAAAAATATTGGTTATTCTACTAATAATGAGTTAGATACAAGCTGTTGTATTAACTTAGATTATTTTTTAGAAGAAAAAAAACTAAACTGTAGTTTTCCTATTGAAAAGGGAGCAGTAACTGTCAAAAAATATAAAGTCTCTTTCGAAGAGATAATGGGATACTTTGCACTGTCAAATGATAATATTACCCTACAGGTTGACAACACCCAATCAGAAAAAATTGATTTTGAAGGAGTTTTTTCCTTCCATCTAAAAGAAAAAGCACTGCAGATCCTAACTAATAAAATAAAGGGTGAGATAGAAGATTTAGAAATTTTTCTGCGACATTTTTCTTTTAATCCTCTTGCTAATATCCCAGTTAAAGGATCGTTCGAAAGTTCAAAAAATGGATTTTATTTATCAACAGTTTTACATGACGACACAGTTCCACTTAACTGGAAGGCTAAAATTGCTTTGGAAGATGTTAGTTATTTAATGTCATCGCAGGCAAATCTTCAAAAGTTAAAGGGAGTTTTTTCTTACAACTCATTTACTAGACAAGGAGGAATTAGTGATGTAACAGCTCGGATGTTTTTACACTCTTTAGATTCCCAAGAGGTGTTTGATCTCTATGTTCCCTATATTTTACTACAAGAAAATATAAGTTTTGATGCAAGGCTTTCTAATTCACTTTGGGATGTTGTTCGCCTTAAAGGAGATGTTATAGCTGAGGAAAATGAGTTTAGTGTGCTGTTAGATAATGAAAAAACACACTTTTTTGGGACTAAACTACATGTGAATGAACTCAATTTTAAAAATTACAAATTGCAACGGTTAAAGATGTCTCCTGAGATTGACTTGGCGATGTTACCCGAGCAAATAAAAGTAATAAATCAAATTTTTACACCAGCAATTCTACCTACTGCAATCAATGAAATCCTTCCTGAGAAATTATCAGGAGTAATTGCTTGCAGTGTAGCATTTACTTCCAATGAAAAATCCTGCATTTCCTTAAATGGGAAAAACCTGCAAATAGGTCGGAACTCCTTTAATGAACTATCGCTAAAAGCAAATGGAGAAGGCAGCTTTTGGAAAATTGCCAATGTTGCCTTAGATGACTATAGCGGCTCATGTGAGATACAAAAGGGACAGGATCAATGGATTTTCTCTAATTGTTTATTGCAACTGCCTTCTTTGGGAAAAGTTGATATGAACTTCTATTTAAATGATAATTTCCAAGTTAATGGAGAGCTTACTAAGCTGCAAATAAATGCCAATCTTTTTCAAAGTCTTATTAAAAAAGATATAGATATCAAAGGAGACATTCAGGGAGTAGGCCGTTTTTCTATTGACCTTCCCTATGACAATAGAAAGTTGCAAATAGAGACGGATATTGATCTTCAAACAAGTGAACTGATTATTGATGACTTTGCTTTAAAAAATACAGGTTCCATGAAAATGTATTTTTCATTGAGTGATGGTCTAGTAGTAAGAGGATTAAATATTCATGTGTTTCATCCTGAAGATAAGTTTACTTGGTTAAACTGTAAAATAGGTAGGCTTTACCATAAAGCAAAAGAAGAAAAATGGTCTTATGAAGACTTGCAAGTATACTTACCCAAAAAGGGCATATCCCATTTAATAAAAGAAAATAAGTGGGGCCTTACCTTACAGGGGGTAAGTAAGTTCTTTGATAAAAATGATGATTTAGACTTTTCTACTAAGGGAGAATTTGATACCCAGACACAAACTCTCCATATGCAAATCAGTGAATATCAAATTCCTTCAAAAGATGTGCCTCATATATTTAGAGACATTGATTTATTTCTTTGTCCTGAAAGTATTTCTGGGAGGGCAAGTTATCGGCATCAGAATAAGTATCTGCCATTTCACTTTCAGCTAGATTTTTCGGACAAAATAGAGGGCAGTCTTGTTTTTGAAGAAAAAGTAGATACCCCGCTTACTATTTTATTTCGGTTTGACCAGTCTTTAAAAATCTATTCGATTAATGGGTGTTTTGAAGGATTGGATGCCTGTTTTTACCAGGAATCAGATGAAGAAGGCTCTCCATTTATAGGAAGTTTAAAGCTTGATTTGAATAAGGCAAAGTTGCTTTTCCCGGATCTAGTTAGTGAGTTTTTTACTGAGCTAGATATGGGAAAAGGTTATGAATTGAGAGGAAAGCTTTATTTACATCCTTTTCACTTTGAAGGTACTTTAAGTGGAAAAGACTGTGAGCTTGCTGGCTGTATTTTTAAAACGATGCTTTCTTCTATAGACATTTCTTCTGATGCAGTGAAAGTTGACGACTTTAAGATCAGTGACAGATCTGGCATTTACAAAATTGATGAGATTAACATAGAAAAATCTAAAGAAGGAAAATGGCTTTTTTCCATTCCATTAATATCTTTTAAAGAATTCAGGCCTAGCTTGCTACAGAAAAAAAACTCTTCTTTAGGAGAAATAAAACCACTGGTAGTACGAGAGCTTAACATTACTGATTTACATGGAGATTTAGAAGATAAATCAACATTTGAAGGGAAGGGTACACTTTCTTTTATTAACTCTTTTAAAAGGGAACATACTGTCTTTGACATCCCTGCAGATTTCCTCGGTAGAATTTTTGGATTGGACATGGAGCTGTTAATACCAGTAAGAGGAGCAATTGACTTTTCTATCCATGATGGAAAGTTTTATGTGGAAGAGCTTAAAGATTCTTTTAGTGAAGGAAAAAGGTCTAAGTTTTTCTTAGTTAATAAAAAAGATAGCCATACTGTAGATTTTGATGGAAACCTTAATGTCCATATTCAAATGAAGCATTTTGTATTATTTAAGTTTACTGAGCCTTTTATTTTGTGTATTGAAGGAAATTTAGGTAAGCCAGCAGTCAGCTTAAAGACTAAAAAAAGTTTTTTTTCTAAAAAATGAGTTTTATTTTAGACTTCATTTTTCCTACTTTTTGCCTTCATTGTGGTGAAAGAATTCAAAAATCAGCTATTTGTCCTCATTGTGCTCAATTTTTAAAGCTTACTTCAAATGAACACTTCTTTAGTCGTCTTTTTGAAGAAAATCCAGTAACCAAATTATTTGTTAATTATGTTAAACATCATCAATTTCCGGAAGATATTAAAACTTTAAGTGCATTTATTATTTTAAAAATAGATCAGCTAAACTGGGACATGCCTAACAAAATTGAGGGAAATACTCCTTTCACTCAAAAAATTGCTAAAAATACGCGAAGCTTTATCCGTCAGGATAAAAAAAACATCATTACACCAGGAACTCTTCTTCTAGCTGAGGAAAAAGAACTTTTTCAGAATAATTTCTCTCAAGTCATAATTATTTAATTAATATTTAAAAAAAACATTAATTTATAATTATCAGTTAATTTATAATCTTAAGTCCTAAAAAAGGTAGCCAAAGCAAGTCCGCCTTTTACATGAGCTTATTTCTATAAATGCAAGAAAGAGATTTTAATAAAATTATGGAGACGAAATGACCACGGCAGTTCATGATAGACTAATTCCAAATTTTGATACTCAGCTAGCAAATGCCAACTCGACAACTTTAGAAGAAAGAGTTAATGCTTCAGCTCACGATGAAATTAACCGTTCAGTTATAATACATAGAGAAGCTTTCCTCGCCTATAATACTGCAGCATTTAAGAGAAACTGTTCTTTAGTGGCTGGAATTACTTTTGTAGCAATGTATGTGCTTGGAATTGTTATTCATGATCTTACATTAGTTATTGTATCTACACTTATTTGCATTAAATCGATAGCTATCTTTTTTAATAATAGATATCCATATTTCGCTGAAGTTTCTGGTTATAGAGCTGCAATGGAGCGTAGATTAAATGATGCTGACAATGGAATTCCTCGCCCCAGATATGCTGATGAATATTTACCACATGGAAATAATAAAACTTGCTTAGGTGGTTTTTTCTGGAAATATTATGTTTTTAAGAGTGGGGAAATGCAAAAGTTGGCCTCTCCATTACATATACTTATCCCTATAATGCAAGAAAGAGAATTTAATAAAATTATGGAGGTGTAATGACAACAGCAGTTCATGATAGACTAATCCCAAATTTTGATACTCAGCCAATAAATGCCAACTCGACAACTTTAGAAGAAAGAGTTAATGCTTTAGCAAATGAGATTAAGCAAGTAATGGAAATGCATAAGGAAACTTTTTTTGCTTATAATAAGGCAGCATTTAAAGCTAATTGTTTTTCAGTGATTAAGGTTGCATCTTTTGCAATGCTTGGGCTGGGGCTTGTTACAGATAGCCTTGCTATATTAGTGGCCTCTGTTGCTACTACTACTATAACTGTCATAGTTGAAGGATTTTTTTTAGATGATAGTCCAATACATACAGGTCTTTATAAAATATCAGCTGAACTTTATGAAAAATCTTTTCATATAATTCCAGTTCTTTTTGATCAGAGAAAAGTAAGACTGCAAGCTAACTACATTCAGCAAACTGACTATGTTATAAAATGTATAGCAAGAGAAGATAAGACCTGTTTAAAGGGTTTTTTCTGGAAATATTTCACCTTTAATAATGAAGGAGAGCCACTGCAGTTAGTCCATCCTTTAGAAGTAGTTATTCCTACAATGAACGAAAGAGAATTCAATAGAACTATGGAGGTACAGTGATAGCAGTAACTGATAGTCGAGCCGCGCAAGATTTAAATCCGCAACAAGTAAATGCGAGATTAAAGCCTCTAGAGGAAAGAGTTAATGCTCTGGCTCCAGATGAGATTAAGCAAGCAGTTGACACGTATAAGGAAGTCTTCCTCGCCTATAATATTGCAGCATTTAAGAGAAATTGTTCTTTGGTAGTTAAGACCATTTCTTTTGCAACGTTTATGTTTGGAGTTACTGGCATGGTAAATCCTGTAATAGCAGGTACATCTTTCATTATTTGCCTCATAGCCGAAAGAATTTTTATAGCTAATAAACGTCCAATAACAGCAGGGACTCTTATAAGACATAAAATATTGGTAGCTAAATTAGATGCTGATCCTTCTAGACAGGCAGATGAGATATTTGTCGAGCTTGAACCACAAATTAACTATATTCGAGAATGTATGCACAGGAAAGATAAAACTTGTTTAGGAGGCTATTTCTACAAGTATTTTTCCTTTAACAAAGAAGAGCAGCTGTCGAAGTTAGTTCATCCTTTATATAAACTTATCCCTACAATGAACGAAAGGGAATTTAATAAAATTATGGAGATACAATGACTGTAATCACTAATTTAATTTCAGCAGATAACCCACTAGGTTCCTCAGGCTATTACGAGGCCAGAATGGGGCAATTAACTGAAAAACTTAACAAAATTAGTGCAAATGCTGTGAAAGCTTATAAAGAAGTTTTTCTTAAATATAATGCTACAGCTTTCAAAATGAACTTCTTTTCATTGTGCCTTATTCCTTCTGTATCTGTTCTTTCCTTTGGAGTTATTGTTTCTATTTCAGCAAAGATACTAATGGTAGCTATGGCTATTTCAATTGTCGCAGTAGTTTATCTATATAATGCTAATCCTATTGAAGATGCCAGAACAAACACGTTTTCAATTTATTTTAAAAGAAACAAAAACAGCGGTATTGATGAGACAAATGCTGTGCTAGATGAACAGCGACAAGTATTAGATTTATTGAGACATGAATCGCTTAGGTCATGCAATGTGTTTTTCAAGAAATACTTTCAAATTAGTCAAGAAGGTCAGCTAGAGTTAGTTCATCCTTTGGATAAGGTAATTCCTGAAACGCGTTTAAGATAAATTCTTTTTAATCATTTGAATTTGTCTTTGCAGCTGCTCATTAGTACTTAGTTGATTAGATACTTTTTTCCATGAATGAAGTAGGGTAGAGTGTGTTTTGCCTCCAAAAGAATTAGCTATTTTTTGGAGGGAATCAGAAATTAACTCTTTGGAAAGATACATAGCCACTTGCCTTGCAAGGGCAATTTGCTTCATGCGCGAGTCTCCTTTTATTTCTGAGATACGCACTTCAAACGCGCTAGCCACAGATTTTAAAATACTTTCAACTGTAACTTTTTTAGATGTTTGCTGCTCAAAGATCTCACTTAAGGTTTTTTCTACTACATCTTGAGTGATTTGCTCGCCCATCAAGCGACAGTACGCAAAAAGGCGATTAATAGCTCCTTCTATTTGCCGTACATTTAAAAAGACATGATCTGCTATATAAAAGGCTACATCATCGGGAATGATGATTCCTTTGGTTTCTGCCTTATGTTGAATGATGGCAACCTTAGTTTCTAAATCAGGAACACCTATATTGGCGACCAAGCCCCATTCCATTCTAGCAATCATTCTGTCAGAAAGTTTTAATTGAGAAGGAGGCTTATCAGAGGTTATGACAATTTGCTTATGTTGGTTGATAAGAGATTCAAATGTATTGCAAAACTCATCTTCAAAATTCAACCTATTCTGTAAAAATTGAATATCATCGACCAGTAAGATGTCTAAGTTTCTATAAAACCTTTTCATTTTGTCGACAGATTTGTTCTTTAAGTTGTCTACAAGATCATTGATAAATGCTTCTGTTGTGATACTTTGAATTTTGGCATGTTTGTTTTTTTGTAAAACGCTATGACCAATGCCATGCAGTAGATGTGTTTTTCCAAGACCTACTCCTCCATGAATGAAAAGAGGATTGTAAGATTTTCCAGGGCGATTAGCAACTCCCACAGCTGCCGATTTTACAAACTGATTAGACGGTCCTTCGATAAAGTTTTCAAAAGTATAATTCCTATTTAACTGTAAGTGAGAAGTTTTTTGAGGCTTAGAAATACTTGTAGAAGATTTTTTTTCTTTGGGTGTGATGGCGGCGATACTAAAATGAAAAGGAAGCTCTTCAATGCTGGTACAGGAAAAAAAATTCAGTAAGTCTTGCTTGTAGTTATCAATGAGATACTCTTGCACAAAGATATTAGGCACTTCTAAAACTAACTTATCTTCAGTTTCCTCTTTTATTTTGATTGGCTCTATCCAATTATGAAATTCAGTAGCGGAGCATTTTTTTTCTACTAGCTGAACAAAGTCAGTCCAAACGCTTTTTATATCACAAGAAACGGTCATCTTTTATCTTTTGAAAATTTAATGATTTTAGCTTTTGGAAAGTGGTTTACAAAAGCAATTTCATTAGTCAAGTTAACACGATTTTTCTATCTGGGCAATGAAATAGTGGATTATCATTCTTTTACTTTCTCTAACTCCTTGAGCTTCAAAATTAGAAAAAAAGAGAGTTATTTTGTCCTAACTTGGGAAAGCTAAAATTAAAGCACTTGCTTGTTTAGCAATATCCTGGTTAGAGGAATTTTGCAGTTTTTTAGCTTGAGAGATTCCTTGCTTTTTATATCCTAAAGACAAAAGAGCTTTAGCTCTATTGAGCTGTGTTTGTAAGTCATTGGGATCAATTTTTAAAGAGCGATCAAGATAATTCAAAGCTTCTAAACTATTGCCTTTTTGTAAGTAAAGGGCCCCTAGGGTTTTTAGATCATAAGAGTTTTCAGGGGAAAGAACACTTAGCGCTTCAAAAAAAGTAATAGCTGTATCGTAAAGACCTTGTTTTATATATGAGTAAGCAACAAAGCGAAGATCTTCCAGTTGTTCATCATTCCAACCAAGTAATTCAAGCCAGTTCATCCTTTGTGGTATTGTCCTCTTCTTGCGTTAATCAATGAAAGATATTGATCATAAAGGCCTAGCATCTTTAGTAATTTGATCACTTTCTTTCGTTCTTTTTCTTCTTCATCTTTTTCAAAACCCTCAAACTGATGTTCTTTATGTTTTTCCTCTTTGTCTTTTGAAAGTTTTTGAAGTTCTTGTTCATGTTTTTCTGTCGAACCTAAAGAAGGAACTAGTTGAAAAGTAAATATCCGCTTTCGATGAGATAAATATTTTGGCGGTGGAGCAAATCTTGCCCAAGGTAAATTCTTTTGGAAAGTATTAAATTGCTCGTCAAATCCTGATGGTATATATGGTGTGGTAACGCTTACCTCAGAAAGGCCTCCAACTTGCCTTGACCCTTGCAAAAGTTCGTTATCTATCAGCTTCTGATCAACGGCGTATCTATTCGATGCGTCAACACCTAAATTATCTATAGTTCTAGGTTTTGTAGACATAAGTTTAAATCTCTTTGAGTTTCATTCTACCAGTACTTTGAATTTTTAAAAACGACTTGTTCAAAACTTATGAACAAGTTGTTTAAACAATGTGGGAAATTGATTTATCTACTTAAATATAAACTGGTTAAGTTGTTATTTTCAGGTCTTACCAACAAAGGAATAGAAAAACTTTTAAACAAATTTCCCACAATTTCCCACAATTCGTAAACTTCTTATTCTTAAGGAGGAAAAATAGTTTCTCAATTTCAAGCGAAAAAATATTTGCTCAGTTTTCAGATTTGTTGCTAGTATGTGGGAAAAAGTGGGAAACCAAAAGGTGCTCCTGTGAGTGATCATTTCTTCAGCGGATCTAGTATAGCAAAGTTGGATGACAAAAAACGTTTTGTTCTTCCACAGCAAATGCGCTATGGACTTGTAGAAGATGGAAAGCTGGAGTTTACTATTGGTCTTGGCCTTGGTGGATGTTTAACCATTTATAAAAAAAGTGACATTCAAAAAATTGTAAAAAAATTTAAAGAAAAACAGCATATAGCCAAATATCAAAAGTTTTTTACTTTGTTTTTTTCTCTTTTACATGAAACAAGTTGTGATAAAATTGGTAGAATATCTCTTCCAGCCTCCTTACTTAACATAGTAAAAATTCAAAAAGAGATCGTGGTAGCAGGTGTGTTAGACAAGATCGAGCTTTGGCCTAAAGAAGTTTATGATCAGAATATGGCGCAAATATTGCTTTCTAGCGAAAGTAGCTCTGAATTCCAAAAAATGACGGAAGAAGCGTTTGCTCTTTTACAAGACGATCAGAATGAAGAGATAAGTGAAATGGAAAAGTTATCTGAATCTCACATTAAAAATGCACAGGAAACTATTAGACAGTGAGTAAAAGACCCCATATACCTGTTTTAATTGATGAGGTCTTGGAGTTTTTCAAAGATAAAACACTAAAAGTGTTTATGGATGGAACAATGGGAGCTGCAGGACACGCCAAAAAAATTTTGGAGACTCATCCGGAAATTGAAATTTTTATCGGATTTGATAAGGATGTGCATGCTTTGGAAATTGCCGAAAAAGAACTTGATCCTTGGAAGGATAAACTACGCCTTAAAAATGGGGATTTTGCCAGTGCTCCGACGTATCTCAAAGAAGAAAAAATTGATTGCCTAGATGGTGTTTTACTTGATCTCGGTGTTTCCTCCATGCAGCTAGATAGTAAAACAAGAGGCTTTAGTTTTATGCATGAAGCTCCACTTGATATGCGCATGGATACAAGTTCAGACTTAACCGCTGAAAAGGTGGTGAATGAGTTCCCCGAAAATAAATTGGCTGAGATCTTCCTTAAATATGGTGAGGAATTTCAATATAAGAAAATTGCAAAAGCAATAGCTGTTGCCCGTAAGAAAAAAAGAATAAAATCAACCATTGACTTAGTGCAAGTCATTTCACCTGTTTTGCAAAGAAAACGGGGGAGAAGAAGAATTCATCCAGCAACCTTGGTTTTTCAAGCTCTTAGGATTTATGTGAACCATGAGTTGGATTCTGTTGAGCAGGGAGTCGGATCCGCCATTGAACATCTATGTCCAGCTGGAAGAATTGGAGTTATCAGTTTTCATAGTTTAGAAGATAGGATTGTGAAAAATATTTTTAGATCTAATAAAAAAGCTAAAATTTTAACGAAAAAGCCACTAACTGCTACGCAAGAAGAAAAAAAAGCTAACCCCCGATCAAGAAGTGCCAAATTAAGGTTTGCTGAAAAAATCGAAGGAGATGAAGATGCAAATAACTAAAATCATGAGATTGTCTGTATGCCTTTTGGTTTTTACTATTTGTCTTTTTTCTTATTTGTACAAACAAAATGATTTAACTAGGTTAAAAATGCAGGTGCCCAAAATTAATAAGCAGCTGCAGGCAATTAATGAAGAAATTAGACAGCTTCAGTATGAAATTGACCAATTCGAGAACCCAGCAAGGTTAATGGAAATGGCTTGTCATCCTGATTTTAACCATCTTAAACATCCTCTTATTAAAGATATAGAAACTATTCCCGAGGGTGTAGTCTTATCTTATCCCAGAAATGATTTAGAAATAGACGGCCCTGCTTGCATTAGGAATAGGTAAATGAAGTCTACTTCTTCTGATAGAAAAAGACTCGTTTTAGTAGCTGTTTTCCTTTTTGGCCTTAATGTATTACTTATTCTTCAATTTTATAAAATTCAAATTATTCAACAAGAAAAGTGGACTCAAGGAGCGTTAGCTCAGCATCAGAAAATAGTTGTTGAAACATTTCGTCGAGGAACTATTTATTCTAACACTACTGTTAAAGAGGGGCACCTTCAAGAGGAACAGCCCTTTGTTTTAGATGTTTTGAAATTTCATCTCTATATTGATCCCAATTCTATTCCAACCTCAGAGAAGAAAGCTGTTTGTAAAAAAATTTGTCAATTTTTGAATAAGGCAGACGAAAAGCCTATCTATCAAGAGTTTTTAAAAAAAAGCCGCAGTAGAAAAATAGCTGTCTGGCTAGACAAAGATCAAAAAAACCAAATTTTATCTTGGTGGAGAGCTTATGCAAAACAGAAAAAAATTGTCTCGAATGCTGTTTATTTTGTGAAAGAATATCAACGGTCGTATCCTTTTGGAGCGATGCTAGGGCAAGTTTTGCAGACAGTCCAAGATATTAAAGACCCTAAAACAATGCAGGCTTATCCAATAGGAGGCCTTGAGCTTTCATTAAATAACTTTTTAAAAGGAA
>Ga0210057_1000654_pt1 | contig 56614 bp, 65 predicted proteins | sample CryGeyCG2114_010_2_FD_183968 | JGI IMG/M metagenome (GOLD analysis project Ga0210057, IMG submission 183968) | Groundwater microbial communities from aquifer - Crystal Geyser CG10_big_fil_rev_8/21/14_0.10 (SPAdes) (version 2) | ecosystem: Environmental > Aquatic > Deep subsurface > Groundwater ...
AATTCCCAGATGACCGGGTGAAATATGCAGATTAACAATCTTTTTAAAATGTCAAGTTTTCAATAATAAATGAAAACATTATTTTTGATAGCTGTATTTATTTCATTTATAACAACTATTTTCCTAATGCCTTATTGGATTAGAAAAACAAAGCAAATAGGGCTTGTTTGGGATGATATGAACAAAGCAAAGGCAAAAAAAATCGCTGGTTCAGGAGGAATAATTGCAATATTGGGATTTATATTTGGAGTTTTAATTTATGTTGCAATCCAAACTTTTTATTTTGGTTCAAAAGAACATTTTATAGAACTTTTTGCTTTAACTACTTCGCTTTTAATTCTTGCAGGAATTGGAACAATAGATGATTTGTTCGGCTGGAGGCATGGAGGACTTTCAAAAAAGTCAAGAATTATTATGGTTTTATTTGCTTCAATACCTTTAATGGTGATAAATGCTGGAGACTCAGGAATGTTTATTCCGTTCATAGGAAGAGTAAATATCGGACTTTTTTATCCTCTTGTAATAATTCCATTGGGAATTGTTGGGGCATCCACCACTTTTAATTTTTTAGCAGGATATAACGGGCTTGAAGCAGGGCAGGGGATAATAATTCTTTCAGCACTTACAATTGTTTCATTAGTAACTGGAAGCCATTGGCTTGCAATAATTTCTATGTGTATGATTGCTTCACTTTTTGGATTCTTAATTTTTAATAAATATCCTGCAAAGGTTTTTCCTGGAGATGTTTTAACATATAGTGTTGGGGCATTAATTGCAAGCATGGCAATACTTGGAAATTATGAACTTTTTGCTGTTTTCATTTTCATTCCATATATTTTAGAAACTGCATTAAAATTAAGAGGTGGTTTGAAAAAACAATCATTTGGAATGCCTCAGCGAGATGGTTCAATTAAAAATAAATATGTAAATATCTATGGGCTTGAACATTTTGCAATAAGAATTCTTGAAAAAATAAAATTAAGTGGAAGAGCTTATGAATGGGAAGTTGTTTTAGTTGTTCATGCAATACAAATCCTTTTTATAATTCTTGGATTTACGCTTTTAATAAGATGGTAAAAAAAATATTTTCGAGTGAATTATTTAAAGGGAGTTTAACTTTTTTTGTCTTGTTTAATATTTTTAATGTTCTTAATTTTGTTTTTCAGGTTTCAATGGCTCGAATGTTAGGGCCTGAAGACTTTGGAGTTTTAGCCACTTTAATGTTATTCATGTATTTTTTAGCGATTCCTGCAGATGGAATTCAACTAGTTGCTACAAAATATGCTTCAAGATTTTACTCTAATAAAGAAAATGGAAAAATAAAATTCTTCCTCGGAGAGTTTTTTAGGATGGGAACAAAATGGTCTTTCATTGTTTTCATTTTCCTTATACCTGTTTTTTTTGTTTTATCAAATTTATTGAAAATAAATTTCTTTTTATTCTTATTAGTAGGAACAACAATTTTTTCAGTTTTTTTAGTGCCAAGTGTTAGGGGAGTTATGCAGGGCATGAAAAAATTTAATTCTCTTGGAATGAGTTTTATTTTTGAAGGAGCTACTAGGATAATAATTGCTGTATTCCTTGTATTTTTTGGTTGGAAAGTTTATGGGGCAGTAATAGGAATTATTCTCTCAACATTTCTCCCATTCATAATTGCATTTATACCATTAAAAGAGATGTCTCATTCTGAAAAAAAAGAAACAGATGTTTCTAAAATTTACAAACAAAGTCCAACGATTTTATATGTTCTCTTAATTATTATGTTCTTTCAGAGTATTGATATTTTTTTAGTAAGGTTATTTTTTGTAAATACTTCTGAAGCAATTGTCGGACAGTATGCTGTTGCGAATCAAATAGGAAAAATGATTTTTTTTGGAACTTTAGCAATAAGCAGAGTGATGTTTCCAATAAGTTCTGAAAAATTTGCAAGTAAGGGGCAAACAAAAAGTATTGTCATGAAATCATTGGGAATTGTAGCATTATTATGCATAGGAAGTCTTTTTGTATTAGCAATTTTTCCAAAATTAGTTTTGGGAATTTTATATGGTGGAGATTATTTAGCTGTTTCAAATATAATCTTTAACATTGGTTTAGCTTTTTCATTTTTGTCTCTTGCCAATTTGGTACTTTTATATGCTGTTTCAATAGATAAAAAGATAAAACTTTGGCATGGGTTGATTTTTGTAATAGTGCAAACAGGTTTATTATATTTTTTCAGAGGCAGCTTATACCAATTTTCAATAGGCATGATTTTATCTGGATTTTTCTTGTTTATAGGAAGTTGGATTATTTTTATGTTTAATTTTAAGGAGAGAAAAATTACTCAAAAGTAATTTAAACTCTCTGAAAAACATTACAATAAACCCTTTAAAGCCTTATTTCATTTCTTAAAAAATGTTATCCATAATAGTGCCTGCATATAACGAAGAAAAAAGGATTGGTAAGATGCTTGAAGCATATGGTTCTTTTTTTAGTGATAAAGAAGGGCAAGGAGTTGAAAATGAGTTATTAATTGTTTTGAATAATTGTTCAGATAACACTCTAGGTGTTGTCCTTAGATATATGGAGAAATATAATAATATCAATTACCTTAATTTAGTTAAGGGGGGGAAAGGCTATGCTATAATGGAGGGATTTAAAGAGTGTCTGAATAAGGAAAGTAGATATATTGGATTTGTTGATGCTGATTTATCTACAAGTCCTGGAGATTTTTATGATTTGTATAAAAATTTAAAAGAAGATGATGGGACAATAGCAAGCAGATGGTTAAGAGAGTCCAATGCAAAAAGAAGTTTTGGGAAATATATGAGAAGTAAGAGTTTTAACATTTTAGTTAATTCGCTTTTTTTGATGAATTATAAAGATACACAGTGTGGAGCCAAATTATTTAAAAGAGAAACTCTGGAAAAAATCGTTAATGAAATTACAAGTATTGAATGGGCATTTGATGTTGATTTATTATATTTAGCTAATAAAAAAGGATATAAGATAAAAGAAATTCCTACAACTTGGGTTGATAGTGAAGGTTCAAAAATATCTCCAAAAGTACCTATTCAAATGGGTTTTGGAGTTATTCGGTTAAGGTTGATCCACTCTCCATTTAAACTTTTAGTTAAAGCTTATGACTTGCTTCCCGATAAAATAAAAATCCATAAAACAAAATAATTAACAAAATTAATACAAAATGAAAGAAAAAATAAATTATAAAATAAGTTTTTTAATTGCGGCACATAATGAAGAAAAAATAATTAAGAGAACAATTGAAAATCTTCTTTCAATCCCTTATGAAAATTTTGAAATTCTTGTTGGACTTGATGGATGTACTGATAAAACTGAGAGAATAGTTGAAAATTTAGCTAAAAAAGATAAAAGGTTGAAATTTTATTCGCTTAATTTAAGAGAGGGGAAGCCGGCTGTGATAAATGCAATAATAAAAAAAGCGCAAGGAGAAATAATCATAATTAACGACGCTGATTGGATTTTTGAAGTTAAAAATAAAGAGCAATTTAAAAAATTTATTTCAGTTTTTGATGATGAAAAAGTTGGAGGCATAGCTGAATCATTCCCGGCAGAGTGGCATGAAGATTTGTTGAATAAAGGAAATTTAGGATTTTTAATGGAGGCATATAGTTCCTATTTATGGTATGAATTTCAGAAAAAAAATTTCAGTGAAAGGATTAAAGGAAAAAGATATGTTAAAACTCCGAAAATGTTTTTAACAAATGTTTTCAGGAAAAAACTTTATGAGGAAAATAGTTCGCTTGGAGATGATTTCGAAAGAAGTTATGATATAATGAAAAAAAAATATTGTATAGTTTTATTTGATGAAATTAATATTCCAAGAATAAAAACAACTTATTATGAAATTGGTTTAAAAGATTTATTTAAGCAAAAAATAAGGACAGCGATTGCTCGAAACCAGCTTAACGAGAGTGGAAAAATGGAAGTTGATACGGGGAATTATTATATTCCTGCTACCCTGTACATATTAAAAAATTCTTGGAAATTTGGAATGAAAGTTGGATTGATGATGATTTTTTGGGTTAAGATAATGGTGATAACAACTTTGATTGCAAAATTTAAATCAGTCGATACTAAGGAAGGGTGGAAGATGAGGCTGGAAAGATGAAAAAATGTCCATGTTGTGAAAGTGAAAAAGTATTTATCAAATTTCAGAAAATGTGGGATAAATCTTATTTTGTTGATGGTAAATTTTCGCTTTTAGAATGTGAAAAATGCCAGATGATTTTTTTAGAACCAAAATTAAATGAAAAAGAATTGTCTAAATATTATCCTGCGGAAGAATATTATTCATTCCACAATAAAAATAATTTAGCAATTACATACCATAAAATATCTGCTTATTATCATTCTCGCAGAAATTTTTTGTTTAATTTATTGTTTTATCCAATGAGTCCTTTATTATATACTTATTATATTCAGCCTGGAAAAAATGTTCTTGAGATTGGATGTGGAGATGGAATGAAACTTAAGATATATAGAGAGTATGGGATGAAAACAAATGGTTTAGAACCCTATGGGCAAGATTTAACAGCTGAAGAAAAAAAAGTTGGAATTATTAGAAAGTCTATTGAGGATGCGCCTTATGAAAAAAATAGTTTTGATATAATCATTCTTAAGGAAGTTCTTGAACATGTGCCAGAACAAAAGAAAGTTTTGGAAAAATGCCAGGGTTGGTTAAAGCCAAGGGGGAAAATAATTATAACTGTTCCAAATACTGAAGGCACTTGGGCAAAAATTTTCAAAGAAAATTGGTTTGGCTATGATGTTCCGCGCCATTTATATAATTATAATCCTAGAAATATCCAGATTATGCTTGAGAAATTTAAATTTAAAATAAATAAAATAAGGGTTTATGAGCCACCATATATGTTTGATGGTTCTCTTAAATTCTATATGGCGAATAAGACGGGCAAAAAAGAACACCCCTTTATTTTCTCCAATGGCATGAAAATTTTATCCATGCCTCTAAGCTTAATCGTGACAAAAATGAAGAAAGGTTCTCTAATGGAAATTGAATGTACAAAAGAACAATAAAATTTAAAGTTACTTAATAATTTTCAATTTAAAATGAACTTCTGAAGCAGGCAAAATATAACTAAAAAATCTTTCATAGATTTTAGGAGATAAATTAATAAGAGGATTAAAAAAATAGTTCAAAAATTTCATATTTACCCTCGTGAAATTTATTTTTTTTTTGAAATGCATTGAAAATTTTTGTTTAAATCAGAATTCCAAATATCTGTTCCAAATGTAAAATAGGAAAATCCTGGCCTTTTATGCCTTAATTCTGCATAAGAAAGTCCAAAAGAATAATGATCTGCTATTAAATCAATTATGGTATCATTTTTTGAAATTCGGTGAACTTCTTCCATAAAATTCCAAGGATCATCCAAATACTCTATTAAATGGCTTATGAAAATATAATCTGCATAATTCTCTTTGAAGGGGAGTTTTTTATTATTTAGATTTGCTTTTTTTATTTTAGGATGCTCTAAAATATCTACATTAACAAACCCTTGCTTTATGTCTTCTCCACAACCCAAATTTAATTTAATTTTTTCCATATAAGTTGGATTAAATCAAGGTTTATAAAAATTTATTTATAATTTTAATATTAATTTTTATATCAGCTATCATGGATAATCTCATAAACAAAAGCATCATTTCTTCCATAGGCAAATTTGAAAGTTATATTTCCATAAGTTTGTTCTTGTTTTAGGTCTGACTCTCCAGTTAGAAGATTAACACTTGAATTCATAAAAGGAATATGCCATGCAATTAAAATATTTTGTCCATTATCTGGACGGGCGTAATATTCATCATATCTCATCCATTGAGGGTGATTTGGCTCTGAAAAAGTTACGATAATAAATCTTATGTCTTCCCTGTCTTTTATTTTATTAAGGAATTCGTCAAAAGCAATATCTTTATTTGATTTGTTTTCAAAGAGTTCAAAGGGCCTTATTATATCTCTTTCTGCATAATATGCTGGCTGAGGAGCTGGAACACTGATAACCTTATCTGTTTGGGAGGAATGTGATTTTATAAAAAGTCCTGCTTCCTTTATTCCTTCAAATGAAGTTACTTTTGGTACAATCACTGCATCTGTATATTTAACTTGATAATATCCTCCATAAACAATTAATATAATTATCAATGCGATTGCTAATTTCTTATTATGTTTTTTTATAAAATCTGAAAGGAAAATAGTTCCTTGAGAAATGCAAATGAAAGTTCCAAGCAATAATGGAAAATACCATCTCGGTTCACCAAAGTCGGTTGCTCTTTGAATAAAAATAAAGTAGGAAAGAGTAATTATTATTGTTAGTAAAATAAAAATATCTGATTTTACCTCATTAAATCTTACACTTCTAATTTTTCTAAAATAAATAAATGATTTTGCAAACATTAAAACTAAACCAAAATAAAACAAATAAAATAAAACACTTATTCCATTAATGAAATCAGTAAAATAACTTCTAAAAACGTCTAAAGAGGAAAGATTTAGGGGAACGTCTTGGTGAGTATATGTTCCTGCAACTTGAGTGATTGAAGCTGTAAAAACAAACATTTCTATCAGGATTAAAAGAAATATTGCAATTGCTAAACCTATCCAATTGTATTTGTCTTTTGCTAATTCTTTCCAATTTTTTGTGGCAAGCATATAAAATAAAAAGAAAAATCCGAATAGGAAGTATCCTCTTCTTATGCTATAAGTTAAAATGACTAAGACAACAGTTATTGGAATTGCCAATTGGTAAGAAATCTTTCCAAATATTTTTTCTTTTCTTTCATAACCCTTAAAGAAAACATAAATTGACAAAAGTCCGAACAAAAGTGCTGGAGCTTCTAAATGAAATCTCATACTATTAAATAAAATTTCTCCGAATACAGCCATCAAAAAAGTTGAAATTAAAGCTATTTTTTTGCTATTGTAAAGAGTTATAGAAATTAAGTAAGTTAGAAAAACAACAAGGATTGATGGAATTATTTCAAGTATAAATTTAATTATTGCTTCTGAAAATCCAATTTTAAAAAATAAAGCTACAAGGTATGGGAAAATGGAATTATGTTGGGGGGTTACAATCCATGAAACATTAAAGCCTGCAAGATTTTTTGCATAAGCAAGATAATCTGCTTCATCCCACCATAATGGCTGACTTTTAGTTAGTGAAAAATAATAAATCCTTATTGCAATTGCCAATACTATGATTCCAATTAAAACCCAATTATGTTTGTCTAAAAGCCATTTTTCTAAATTTTCTTTTTTATTATTAATTGCTCCTTCTTTTGAGCCTGATTTTTCATTTAACCTTAATTCTTCTGTCATTAAAACTGGATGTTAAGAGGGTTTTTATGTTTTATTGCTTAGTGCTTTCTACTCTTTCCCAAGCATCCCCATATTGCTTGTTTCTTATTTTTGTATCTAAGAAAACTTTTCCCCACATATATAGTCTTGCTAAAGCGAGTTGAAAACTCCAATAAAATTCATGGAAATTATTGGGATACGTAAATAGTTTAATTGCTCCTTTTGATTCATTTCCGAAATTTTTCATTCTGGGAGTTGTTGTTGTATCAACATATTTATTCAAAGTTTCGTGAGCTTTGCTAGTTCTTATTTTTTGTTTTATCCAGTCTTGCCAATTATCAGCATTTTTCACATAAACGAGGGCATTTTGCGCATAACCGATTCTATAACCTTTTTCCCAAAAAAAGTAAGGGATTACAGTATCTTCTGCTACGTCTAAAGGTATTTTTTTAATTTTATTTTTTCTAAAAGCAAACAAGTACCCGGAACATTCAATAAAGTTATTTTTTTCAAAAGAATGTTTCCTCCATTCGTGAGCTGAATCAAAAAGAAAATTTGCCCAGTAGCCATACTTATTTTCTTTATTTTCAACAGGAACAGGTCTGCCTGTAATGCATCCGATTTCCGGGTCTTTGAATAAATTTATTATTTCTTCAACTGAATTATCAGAAATATGGACATCGCCGTCAGTAAGAATTATTATGTCTGAATCTATTTTTTTGAATATTAAATTTAGTGCGAAACTTTTTCCTTTTCCAGGGTCTTTGAATGTTGCAAGATTTTTGTATTTTTTTTCGTATTTTTTTGCAATTGAAAGAGTTTCCTCATCAGGTGCAGAAAGCAGGACATTATATTTTTTTGCAGTTTTTTGGTTGAGAGCAGATTCTATTGATTTACCAATTGTTTTTGGTTCTTTGAAGGCAGTAACTACTAAAGTTATTTTTTCGTCTAGAAGATTATCTAAATTTTTGATAATTTCATTAATGGAAATTTTATCCATGCAATCTGTTTTTGTTTTGTATGAAGCCACGTCTTTTGAATCAGAAATTATTTTTTCTCCAATTCCATACATATCCAGTTCTGCAGGAGATGTCGGACCTACAAGAACAATTGTTTTTCTTTTTAATGCAAGAGCTACATGGAGGCCTAAACTATCTGTTGTAATAAATGCATTGCATAAACTTATTAGTGCGGGAAATTCAAGAAGATTATTACCGCAACCTGTATCTATTAAGGGGCATTTTACAAGTTCAATTATTTTTTTATTTCTTTCAGTTTCGTTAGGTCCGCCGAAAAGAAGAATTTTTGTCTTGTATTTTTTATAAATTTGATTTATTAAATCAGCTGTATTTTTTATTGGAAGGGATTTTGGCCATCTGTCTGCAGCGCCTGTATTTATTCCAATTACAAGTTCATCTTTTAAATTATGTCTTCTTCTAAAATTATCAGCTAGCTTTCTTTGAGAATTATTAAGCCTAAGAAAGGGTTCATATTTTTCATAATTTATTTCGACTATTTCTCCAATTATCTGGCGATGACTTTTTTTATTTTTCTTTTTTAATTCATCATTTCTTGGGCTTTCCCCTAAAATAGACATATTAAACCATTCTTTTGCACTTTTGCTCGGAATTATTTTTTTACCATCAAAATAAAAACCCAAAATTTCTTTTGTATTTAAGGACCTTACAAACTTCGCATTATCCAAATCTTCTTCAAGATTTATTACAACATCAAATTTAATATTCCTCAGTTTTTGTTTATTTTTTTCATCTATTATTTTATCAACATAAGAGTTATTTGAGAATAAAGGAATTGCTTTCTCGCCAGTTACCCAGAAAATTTTTGGGTCAGATTTATAGTATTTATCTTTAAGCGCTTGAGCAATATAACTAGTTCTTAAGACATCTCCCAGCGCGCCTATTTTTATTATGAGGATATTCATATATTTTCTGAAATAACTTAGTTTAAAACCTTTTTTATATTAGAACAATTCCTCTAAATTCTCGATTAAATTTGTCCAGCGGAATTTTTCAACACTTTTTTTAGCGTTTTGTGATATTCTTTTATTTTGAGAGAGATTTAAATTTAATGTTTGATAAATTTTATCTTTTAAATTTTGAGAATTGTTTAAGTTGAATAAAAAACCATTTTTTCCTTCATCAATAAGCTCTTTATTTGCCGAAATGTTGGAGGCAAGAACTCTTTTTCCTCTTGCCATTGCTTCAATTAGAGCTTGAGACATTCCTTCGCTTTTGCTTGGTAGGACAAAAACTTTAGCTTCATCTATTTTTTTTGCCTTATCTTTTAAATTGTAAATTGGTTCTGAAAAAATTACTCTGTCTTGGAGATTTAGTTTTTTAATAAGTATCTTTAATTTTTCATAATAATCTTTTTCTCTTGGGCCGACTATTTCAAACTTTATTTTTTTATCTAATTCTGGGAGAATTTTGATTATTGATTCTAAATTTTTTATTGGAGAAACTCTGCCTAAAAATAAAATTTTATTTTCTTCTTTAACAGAATTTTTCTGGGTGAAAAATTCTTCTGGCAAACCATTTGGAATGTAAACTATTTTTTCAGATTTTAATTTTAGTTTTTTAAGGAATGGAATTTCCCATCTTGCAATGATTATATCTTTGTCAAATTTATTTATTGTTCTTTTTCCTATTAAAAAATCATATAATTTAACAAAGATATTTTGGATAAAACCTCTTTCTCTGCCAAAAGGAGCATGAGTGACAAGAAAAACTTTTGCTCCTGATTTTTTTACGAGTTTTATTGCTTTTGTTGTATGTGGGTGCCGATAAGAATGTGCGAGAATTATATCTGGATTGAAATTAAGAGCCATTTTTTCTGCCTCTTTTGATAACCAGAACATCAAACTTTCTCCACCTATTTTTTTAAATGGAAATCTAATAATTTTAATTTTGTCTAAAGTTTCTTCTTTAGGGGCAAGAAGTTTAGTTGATTTTATAGAATTGGAAGAAAGAATTAAAACTTCGTGTCCTTTTTTTGAAAGAAGTTCTGACTCTTGCTTTACTCTTTGCCAGACACCGCAAACTCCTGCGGAGAAATTCGTGAGTTCAAGAATTTTTAATTTTTGCATAATAGTTCTTTCATTTTCACAAATTTAATACTTTTGTTATTTGATTTTTTAATGATAAATTCACTAAACCTAGAAACAAATAAATTATGGGAAAATAATTTGTCTATTTTGCTATCTTGAAGTTTTATGAAATCCCAAGAATGTGCATAGAATATTATTTCTTTATTAAAAATTCTTAAAAAATTAAAGTAAATATTTAATGCAAGGGTTGGGAAAATCCTTACAATTAAAGAAACAAAAGGCAAAATTATTGAAGTTGTTGGAATTTCAAAGAAATTTTTAGAGATTTTATGTTTTTTTCTATTAACAAATACGTTTTTTGCCCAAGATTTCCACCTTTTTGGAAAAAATAAAAGCTGAAAGAAATTTAGAGGGGTATGTGAAGAGTCGTAGAGGAAATTATGTTTATTTAATATTTTTAATAAATCTTCATCTACAGAATGTTGTGGGGCTCTAAAACCTTTAGGTTTTTTATATAGTGTATTTTCATAAATTCTAATTGCTTCAACCACTCTTCTTTCTTTTTCATCATAACTCAAGTCATCAAACCTTTCATGCTCTAGACCATGGAGTGCAATCTCATGCCCTTCATAATCTAATCCTCGAAAATAATCTGGAAATTTTTCCAAAACTTCTGCTGTTACAAAAAAAGTAATTTTTATGTTAATACCTCTTATTTTCTCTAAGAAATTTGGAATTCCTTCCACAATTCCTTCATAAAGTCCTGTATGTAAATCTGATTCTGTATCAATTGAAAGAGCTAGTTCCATGAAAAAATAGAAAAATAAGAGTATTAAAAGATAGTGGTTATTTATTTTAACTCTAAAAAAGAAAGTATTTTTTTGGATGAATCTTCTGGAAACTCATTAGAAGAATCTATTTTTATTTCTGGATTTTTTGGGGGCTCAAAAGGGACGTGTAATCCGATGAAATTTTTTAATTCTCCATTGTCTGCTTTTTTATATAACCCCTTAGTATCTCTCTTTTTGCAATCTTCATAAGAACAATCAACAAAAATCTCAATAAAATCGTCTGCGAAAATTGCTCTTGCACTTTCCCTTGATTCAATAAATGGAGAAATTATTGGAACTAAAATAAAATCAACTTTGCCATAATCTTGTTTACACAATTCAGCGATTAATCTGTTATTTTCTTTTATGTCTTCTGGAGAAAATCCCAAATGTTTATGCAATTTATTTCTTACAATATCTCCATCAAAAACAGAATAAGTTAAATTATTTTCATTTAATTTTTTTATTATTAAATCTGAAATTGTGCTTTTTCCACTTCCAGACAATCCTGTAAACCAAAGTACTTTTGTCATTCTACAAAAACCTTTTCTCCATTTTTTAATTTTTCCAAGATTATAGAAGAAATTTCCGGTCTCATAAACCACTCCGGAGGCTGAATACCATTTAATAACATATTTCGTGCATCTGTTCCAGAGATATGTAATTTATGTTCTTTAGGATGTTCAATAAATTCAAGTTCATGAATGTGTCGTTCTTCTAAATTTGAATAAAAAACCTTATCAAACTTAACAGGAACAATTCCCAACTCTTCTTTAGAAAATTTATCAAAAATATTATGGGAATCATTAGGGCCATAAAAATCTCCAACACCTGTGTGGTCTCTTCCAACAATAAAATGACTACATCCAAAATTTTTTCTTACTAGTGCTGTAAAAATTGCTTCTTTTGGGCCTGCATACCTTGAGTAAGTTGCAAATGAACCTAGGACCACTTTCCCTTTAGGATAAAAATTTTCAAGCATTTTTTCATAAGATTTTATTATTATGTCTGACTCAAAATCTCCTTTTTTCTTTTTTCCAATTACTGGGTGAACAAAAAGTCCATCACAAGAAGATTTTTTCATTCCTTCTAATTGGATAAATTCATGACTTTTATGGATAACATTTCTTGTATGAAATCCAATAACATTTTTCCAACCCCTTTCAGAAAATATTTTTCTTGTTTGGTATGGTGTTAATTCATGAACTTTATGAGGCGAATTTCTTCGTTTAACTAAAATAATTTTTCCTCCTAAAAAATTTTCTTTTAGTTCTGTAAATTTTTTAACGCCTGGATGTTCTTTTGAGTCAGTACCAAATATTTTTTTTGCTTCTTGCTCTTTATCTACTTTGTAGATTTCATCTAGTTTTAAAACAGCATAAACTTCGTTTTCAAATTTTAATGAAATTTTATCTCCTATTTTTAGTTCCTTAGATAATTCTTCATCTGCATCAAGCACAATTGGAATTGTCCAGACAACGCCATTTGAAAGTTTCATGTTATCTACAACTGAGCGGAAATTTTCTTTATCCATAAATCCTTCAAGTGGGCTAAAAGCTCCAATGCCTATTTGTTCCAAATCCATTAAAGTTTCACTAGAAATTTCCATTGATTTCTCTGAGATGTCTTTGTAATTTGGCTCGAATCGGTTGATTAATTTTCCGCCGTGGGGTTTAACAAGCATTTCAGGATTTTTTTCTCCAAGAAGATAATCTGACTTTTCTATTTTATCTATTAAATTCATTCCTTCGGAATTTTGCAAGTAAGAAACTTGATTTATTAGATTGATTAACATGTTCGCTGTTTCCACCGGGTATTTTCCTATTGCGGTTTCCTTAGTTAAAGCAATCCCTGTGGCTCCATCTAATAAAATATTTATTATATCATTAACCTCTGATTTTGATGGTTTTAAAACTAAAGCCATTTGTTCTAAAGTATTTGTAGCAACAAATGCTTCTTTTCCTAAGCTTTTTACTTTTTCTAAAATGAATTTCTGAGCAAAAGGAATTTTTTCAAGCGGGACTTGTGAACTTAAATCTCCCCGGTCAATTAAGATTCCATCTGAAACTTTTGCAATTTCAAGAAAATTTTCTAATCCTTCTCTAGATTCTATCTTTGAATAAACTACTGCTTCAGGATAGTTTTTTTTGAATGCGATTACATCTTCAGGAGATTCCATGAAAGATAAAGTAAAATTTTTTATGTTATGTTTTTTTGCAAGTTCTACTGCCTTGAAATCTTTGTTACTGAAAGGAGGAAGTTTAAATGTTGGGCCTTGGATTTGTACTGCTTTTCTTCCTCCAACTTCTCCAGCGATTACAACTCTGCATAATGCTTTACTTCCCTTATCTATATCATAAACCCTTAATAGTGCTGAATTGAAATCAAGAGAAATTAAATCTCCTTCAGATAATTTTGAGAAAATTCCGATAGGTGTCAAAAATAAATTATTTTTATCACATTCTATTCTTTTATTATGAAGACTTACATCCTCTCCTTCTTCAAAAAGAATTTCAGAAGTATTGCCAGTTCTTACTTGGCTACCTTCAGTATCCAAAATTATTGGAACTCCATAACCTAGCAAATCTTTAATTCTTGATTCAATGTCTTCTTCAGGAGTATGGGAAAGATTTATTCTAAAAAAATCTACTCCTCTATCTTTAAATTTTTGGAGCGTTTCTGGATTATTTGAACCATATCCAATTGTACATATTACCTTTATTTTATCTGCCATACAAAAATATTCTTTTTGGAATGTTTAAATATCTTTCTATCAATTATCCTTCTGATACGGACACATATGGCCTACAAACTTAATTTATAAATCATGTTTATGTTTAATCTTGCAAGATTAAAAAAATTAAATTTATCTTAGAAATTTAGAAGGTATCAAAAGATTAATAATTTCCATCCATTTTAAGTTTAATAATTTTTAACATTTTTACGTTCCAAAATAATTTTTAGTGATTTTTCTCTTTCTTCTATTATTTCCCCTTCAGATAAAACATCATGGATAAAGGTTAAAGGTCTTGTAAGCTCTCCCTCTCCAAGTCCAAGAGTCATATGATATTTTTCAAACTCAAGTTCTTTTAATTTAATCCCTAGTTTTTCAGGATGATAAAACATTGACGAACCAGGATAAGGAACCATTGTAGAGATATCGACTGCTTCAGGATTTGTTTTATCCAAAAATGTTTCTAACCTTTTTGAAAATCCTTTGCTCTCTCCAGGAAGTCCAATAATAAAAAATAGTCTTGAGTTTAAACCAGCTTTTTTTGTATTTTCAAGAGCATTATATATTTGATCTAAATTTATGCCTTTATTATTTATATTGAGGGCATTTTGATCTAAACTTTCTATGCCGTAACTAACTTCATCACATCCTGCTTTTTTCATCGCTATTAGCATATCCAAATCTGAATGACCTACTCTTGTATTTGCCCTCCAATAAATTCCTAAATCTTCTATCTTTTCACACAATTCCAACAACCTTTTTTTTCTAAGAACCATTGTGTCATCTTGAAATCTGAAATATTTGACGCCATAATTTCCGATTATTTCCTCAAGTTCTTTTATAACATTATCTGGGCTCCTAAATCTTACTTTTCTTCCCCACATCGCTTCGCTGCCACAAAAAGTGCAACTATGGGGACATCCTCTTGTGGTGATGATTGTTCCAGAATATTCTCCTCCAACTTTAAAAGCATTTTTACTAAAAGCAGAATCAAAGGGAATTAAATCTCTTGCCGGAAAGGGGATTGAATCTAAATCCTTAATGCGTTCTGATTGATAGAATCTTTTTTATTTATTTTCTTTTTTTTCATTATCCTTGAGTATTTCTAAAAAAGAGTTTTCTCCTTCACCGATAACCACTTTATCAAATTCTGGACCGATTTTATTTGGGAGAGCAGTTGCGTGAATCCCTCCTAAAACTGTAAGGGCAGTAGAATTTTGTGATTTTATTCTTTTAGCTAAATTTCCTGAACTATAATAGCTAGGTGTTGAAGAAGTTATTCCATAAACCTCTCTTTCAAAATCTAAATCTTTTAAATCATCAATTTCCTTGCCTCTTAAATCTTTTATATTTACATCGTGTCCTGCTTGTTTTGAAACAGCGGCTATATATAATAGTCCAAGGGGAGAGTTCCGCTTATCATCTCCTAAAAACGGATCTGGAGGAATTATTAAATCTATTTTCATTTTTCTATTTTTAATTATATTTTCAAATTTATAAGCATTTGTCTTGTATAGTAGAATTTCCAATTTTTGAATTATGCTATATTTAACTTACTTTTTTCTTTCTAGAGAATTTTACTCGCAAACTAATTTCCAATTCTCACAAAATACATGCCTATTTTAAATACAAATATATTTCTATGAAAAAACTTTAAATAAGCGAAAAAACTTAATTGATTATGAAAGTTAAAATTGAAGAGGTTAGGCCATTTTTTGGGACCCATTTGGATAAACCTTTAGTAAAATACTTTTACTACAATATTGCAGTTTTCTTTTCCTGGATATATATTAATTTAGGGTTTTCTGCCCACATGGTAAATTTACTTGGACTTGTTGCAAGTATTTGTGCTGCAGGAATAATTTTTTATGTTGGGGGAAGTTGGATGATTTTAGCGGGTATTTTAGTGATGTTTGCATATGTTAGCGATTTATGCGACGGAACTGTTGCAAGATATTATAATAAAAAAAATGCTATGGGTAAATGGCTTGATGAAAGTGCTGGGTTTATTGGAGTTTCGCTTGTTTTCTTTGTTTTAATGATGAAAACATTAGTTGAAACAGGAGATTATCTAATTATTTATCTTGGATTTTTTGCAATATTTGGTTACCTTATGATGAATATAGCTGCAATACTTTCTGAAACAATAAGAGCAAAATTTGAATTAGAGAACCCTGCTGAAAAAGCGAGGAAAAAAGCAGGTGCAAAATTTGGAATCAGCCCAGGATTATTTGCATTTAGTTTTGACATTCAGTGGACTTTAGTTGCCTTAGGAGTAATGCTAAATTCCCCTTATCTTTTATTTGCAGTCTTTGGAACATTCTCTAATTTACAATGGATGGCAAGATATGCAATATTTTATGGAAAATAAAAGATAATAAAATTTAAAATAGCAAAAATTAATATTTCATTATGAGAATTGACTTTATTGGCGTGGGTTTTCCGCGAAGTGGTTCTACTTGGCTAACTTATTGTTTAAGAGAACATCCAGAAATAAGCATTCCAAAATTTAACCTACTTACAGAAATAAATTATTTTCCCGAAGAATATGAAGTTATGGGGCTTAAAAATTACATGAAAAAATTTCTTGATTGTAATTTTGAAAAAGTTGTTGGAGAATTAAGCACACTAATAATTCTCGAAAAAAGATCTGCAAGGATTTTGAAAAAGTTATTTCCTGATACTAAAATAATTATTTATAAACGGAATGAAGACAAAAGGGCTGAAAGCGATTACCTTGTTAAAAAAAATTTTGATTTATATGATGTTAAATTGGAAGATTTAAAATTAAATCAGGAAGAACTGATAAAACCTTGGATAGATGAATTTGGAAAAAATAAAGTTTTTATTTTTGATTTAGACTCAAAGAAGCAGTTGATTGAATTACAAAAATTGTATAGGTTTCTTGAAGTTAATGATAAATTTGTTCCCCCTTCATTTGACCGGGAAAATGGCCCTTATAAAAACTCTTTCAAACATAACTCTGCTTGGAAAGATCAAAAAAAGAAAATTCCAAAAACCTCTAAACTAGGAAAACTACGTAAAGCTATTAATAAAATAAAGGACGTATTTAGAAAAAATAAGAAACTTTATTATTTTATGAAGAGAAACTTGCACTTAGATTTTTCTTACCAATGGATTAGTAGAAGACTTTAACACAAAAACTTATAATAATTAAAATTCTTGTTAAAAAATGAAAGATGTTAGGGCAACAGTTATTGTTGATTTAAATGGAAGTGAGGAAGAGATTAAATCCCGGCTCCATAAAGATGCACGTTGGGGTATCGGAAGGGCTGAAAGGGATGGGCTGAAGGTTGAAGAATCAGAGTTATGGAATGAATTTTATGAAATGTATAAAACAACTTTAATTGAAGGGGGAAATGATCCAAAACCATTGGAATTTTTAAAAAAAACATCTGATAAATTATTTGTATGTAAGAAAGACGATAAATTGGTTGGAGGTGCTGTGATAAAAACTAAAGATTTAGAGTTTCCAAAATTAAGATTTAATGCTTCATTAAAAGATTATCAAACTTTTCAACCAAATAATTTGCTTTACTGGAATTGTATCTTATGGTGTAAAAGGCAGGGATATAAAAAATTTGATTTGGGAGGATGGCAAATAAGTGCACGCGGGCATTTACAAGGAGTTAATAAATTTAAAGAAAAATGGGGAAAAGTTGTTTATATCAAAGAAGATTATCCTTTTTTCAAAGCATTATTTAGAAAAACTGTGAGAAAATTTTATCCTGCTTGGTGGCTTAATCAAAAGATTAAGGGGAGGAAGATTACAGGGTAGTTTATTTAGAGCTTTAACTGAATAAATACTTAAAAACCTCTAAAATTAAAAAATAGCATGGATAAGATTAATCTGGCACTTATTGGTTGCGGATATTGGGGAAAGAATCATTTAAAGACAATGCAAGGAATTGGGGAAATTGAGCTCAAATATGTAGTCGATGCACAAATGCCTAAAGTTAAAATTCCTGAAGAAAGTATTTTTATTGAAGAATATAGGAAAATATTAAATGATGAAAATTTAGATGGGGCAGTAATTGCAACTCCTTCAAACACGCATTATGAAATAGCTAAAGATTTTTTAGAAAGGGGAAAAAATGTTTTTGTGGAAAAACCATTAACAACTAATTCTAGCGAGGCAAGAGAATTATGTGAAATTGCTCGGAAAAATGACAATATACTTATGACTGGAGAAATATTTAGATTTAATAGTGCGATAAAATATATCAAAGATACTCTTGATGATGGCAAGCTAGGAAAATTAAGATATATTGAATCTAGGAGAGTTGCCCCAGGTCCTATTAGAAATGATGTCAGTGCAATGTGGGATTTATTGTCTCATGATATTTACATTTCAAACCATTTAGTTGGGAAAAGTCCTGAATCAGTTGCATACTCTGGAATATCTCACAACAGACAGTTTGATGATATTGTATCTTTAAACTTAAAATATGAAAATCCTCGCGTTATTTCTACAATGTATGCAAATTGGGAGCATCCAATAAAAGAAAGAAGGCTTGTTGTTGGAGGTAATAAAAGAGCAATTTCATTTAATGATGTTGAACCATCTAAGAAAATAGAAATTTATGATATGGGTATTGATTTTCATTCTCAGGAAGGAGGATATGGTTTTTTCCAAGCCTCGATAAGAGATGGAGATATTTTAATCCCGAAAATTAAACTTTCAGAACCTTTAAGAGATGAGTTGGTTCATTTTACTAATTGCATTTATGGAAAAGAAAAATGCATAAGCAGTGGATATGAAGGGCTTGAAACAGTAAAAATACTTGAATCTGCCGAAAAATCAAGAGCACAGGGAGGGCTTGAGATAAAAATTCAAAACAATTAGTTAATAAAAATAAAATGGAAAATTTACAAGATAAAATAAAAGGGAAATACTCTTTGGTTAGAGATGATGTGAAAATCGGAGATGGTTCTGTTATTTGGAATTATTGCAATCTTTATGGTTGTGAAATTGGGAAAAATACGCAAATAGGAAGTTATTCTGAAATAAAAGAAGGAGCAATCATTGGAGATAATTGCCGTTTGCAATCATACATTTTTATTCCAGAAAAAACAAAAATAGGAAATAATGTTTTTATGGGGCCGAGAGTTACTTTTCTCAACGACAAATATCCAAGTGCTGTGAAAGCTATTGAAAAAAATTGGGAGCTTGAAGAAGTTGTTGTTGAAGATTATGTTACCATTGGTGGAGGAGTTGTGATTTTGCCAAGAGTTAGAATTGGAAAAAATGCTTTTATTGGCGCAGGTAGTGTTGTAACAAAAGATGTTGAACCAGATAGTATTGTGTTTGGAAATCCTGCAAAAAAAAGAGAGGAAGAAAGTTATTTTAGAGAAATGGGTGTAAATGATTTTAGGGAGGAATTTTAATGAAAGTACCTTTTTGTGATTTAACGCGGGACGAAAGAGAAACATTTATCGACGGAAAAAATGTTGAGGAAATTATCAATGAAAATATTATGAAAGCAAGAGAAAAGAAAGATTATGTTTTGGGAGGATTTACTCGCGAGTTTGAAGAAAACTTTGCGAAATATTGTGGAACAAAATATTGCATTGGAGTTGGAAGTGGGCTAGCAGGATTAGAATTATCCTTAAGAAGTTTAGGTATTGGGCAAAATGAAAATGATGAGGTGATAACAGTTGCAAATACTTTTAATGCAACAGCTGCTGCAATAAATAAAGTTGGGGCTAATGTTGTTTTAGCAGATTGTGGGGAAGATTATAATATTGACGTTGAAAGAGTTGAAAAAGAGATTAGCAGAAGAACAAAAGCAATTATGCCCGTTCATTTATATGGGAAAATTGCAGATGTAAAGGGCTTGGAAAAATTTGGGGTACCAATAATTGAAGATGCCTGTCAAGCACATGGAGCAATTTTTGAAAATCAGAGAGCTGGAAGTTTTGGAGTGGCTGGAGCTTTTTCATTTTATCCTGGGAAAAATTTAGGGGGAATTGGCGACGGGGGAGCGATTGTGACAAATGAGGAAGGATTAAATAATTTTTTAAGAGAAGCGAGAAATTATGGGCAGATTGAAAAATACAATCATGCAACATTTCCAGATAACAGCCGGTTAGATAATATACAAGCAGCTGCACTGGTTCCAAAATTAGGAGTTCTCGACGAGTGGAATGGAAAAAGAATGAAAAATGCATTGCAATATTATGAAAATCTTTCAGAAGTTGATGAAATTCTTATTCCAGAAAAAAATTTTGAAAAAGAACATGTTTATCATCTTTATGTAATACAATCACAAGAAAGAGACGAGCTTTCAAAATATTTGAATGAAAGTGGGATACAAACAGGATTACATTATCCTATTCCAATTCACTTGCAGAAATCTTTTGCAGAAAATGGATATAGGAAAGGAGATTTTCCAAACTCTGAAAGATTAAGTGAGAGAATTTTATCACTACCCATGTTTCCGACTTTGAAAAATGAAGAAATAAATTATGTTTCTAATAAAATAAAAGAATTTTATTCAAAAAAATGAGGGCATTAGTAACAGGAGGAGCAGGATTTATTGGAAGCCATCTTGTTGATAGGCTTTTAGAGAAAGGATATGAAGTTAGAATAATTGATAGTCTTGAAAAGCCGACACATTTGGATGGAAAACCAAAATATCTAAATGAAAAAGCAGAATTTATCCTCGGAGATATTTGTGATGAAGATTGTTTGAAAAAAAGTTTAGAAAAAGTAGATGTTGTTTTTCATTTGGCAGCTGTGGGGGGTTTTACTGGAGAAATTACCAAATATTTTAATTCAAATTCTGTTGGAACTGGAAAACTTTTTGAAACAATAATAAAAAATAAAATTCCAATAAAAAAAATTGTTGTAGCTTCGTCAATTGCAGTTTATGGTGAAGGAAAATATTTTTGCGAAGAACATGGAAACGTTTATCCTAAACAAAGAGTAATTGAAAATTTAGAAAAAAAAGAATGGGAGCAGAAATGTCCAACTTGTGGAAAAGAGGCTAAAGCAATTCCTACAGGCGAAGAAAAGCCAGTTGACCCACAATCAATTTATTCAATTACAAAATATGATCAAGAAAAAACTGCAATTTTGCTTGGCAAGCAGCACGAAATACCTGTTGTTGCTTTAAGATATTTTGTTACATATGGGCCTAGGCAATCAATCACAAACCCTTATACTGGAATTTGTTCAATTTTTAGCACGAGAATAATGAATGATTCTCCGCCAATAATTTATGAGGATGGGTTGCAAAGCAGAGATATGATTTATGTGGATGATTTAGTTGAAGCAAATATTTTGGCTATGGAAAACTCTTCTGCAAATTATCAAGTTTTTAACGTCGGAACTGGCAAGGCAGTTAATGTAATAGAAGTTGCGGAAAAATTAATTTCGCTATATGGAAAAAATTTGACTTGTGAATTTAATGGAAATTTTAGAGAGGCAGATGTTAGACATCTGATAGCAGATGTTGGAAAAATTCATGAAGTGCTAGGATTTGAAGCTAAACATGATTTTGAAAGTGGAATTAAAAAATACGTAGAATGGATTAAAGGAGAAAAAGAAATTAAAGATTATTTTTCAGAAGCTCAAGATGAATTAAAACTTAAAAAGATAGTGAAATGAGGAAATAATAATTAGAAATAAGTTTTATCTCTTTCTTTCTCCGAATAATATAAATTGTGTGGCGCCAATATAAAATGCCAAGTATTTTAATGAATTGTATATTGGCATGAAAAATATCAAAGGGAGAAATGGGTCTTCTATAATTTTTTTAACTGATTTGTAAATTATTATGAATGGCATTAGGGGAAGTGATAAAAAAAGTTTAGTTCTATTTTTTAGATTCATTGACCGGCCAATCCAAACAGACTGTTTCCAAAATTCAGAAAAAGTTGCTGGAAGGTAATGCGAAATTTCAACGTCGACTCTTCTTGGTTTTTCTGAAATAGAATCGGCAAAAGTTGCATCTGCGTCATATCCTCTTCTTGTGTCTGCGCCCCCTACTTTAATCCAAGCCTTACGAGAAATTGCTAAGAAATTTTTTTTGTATGTTCTTTTCCTTATTTTAGCCCTTGCCCAAATATTTTCTATATTCTTTGTCATTTCTATTTTTGGAGAACTGCCAACGCAATCTTCATGGATTATTGGGTGAATTAATTTTGTTGTAAATTCTTTTGAAGCAACCATATCTGCACCAAACATAATTATTATTTCGCCTTTTGAATGACTAAAAGAATTATTCCATCCTTGTGCCATGCCTAAATGTTGCTGTGTAAAAACTTTGAGTTTCTTATTTTTATTTGAAATATTTTTTAAAATTTCTAATGTTTTATCTTCTGAACCATCATCAGTAACTAAAATTTCCAAGTTTTCATAATCTTGGTTAAGCAAGGAATTTATGCATTCTTCAATATGTTCTTCTTCATTATATGCAGATAAAACGTAGGAAGTGAGAGGATTTTTTTTCATTTTTTGGAAAAGAAAAATGCATTTAAATATTTTATAGTTGGTGAGGAATAATAAATCTTATAAGGGTGTGATTTTAGAGAATTAGATGCAAGTATTAGGAATTAACCCAGGACATAATGGAACAGCGGCTCTTCTAAAAGATGGAAAGGTAATTGCGTGCGTAAGTGAAGAAAGATTTTCAAGACTAAAAAACCATGTAGGTTTTCCGCATGAATCTGTTAAATATTGTCTTAACTTTGCAGGAATTGAAGGAAAAGATTTAGATTATGTAATTCTTTCAACGACTTCTGAAGACCTTTCAAAAAAAGGAAGGACATATGATATTTTTCACCAGCTATATTCTACGAAAAATTTTGTGAAAAAAACTTTTGGATATTTAACTTATAAATTTCCCACTTTAACTAATCCAATAATAAACTTCAAACATAATCTTTATAATAAAAAAAATAAAATGAAAACTATTGAAAACAATAAACGAGAAATGTCACAATATTTTAATGTTTCGCCAGATAAAATTATTTGTATTGACCATCATTTATCTCATGCTTTATCGACGTGTTTTAATCTTCCTAAAGATGAAAAAACATTAATATTTACTTTAGATGGTGAGGGAGATTTTCTTTGTGCGACAGTTAATATTTTTGATGGTGAGAAAGTTAAAAGAATAGCTACATCTCCGAAAGCTGCTTCACTAGGATATTTGTATGCTATTGCCACTTTATATCTTGGAATGAAACCAAACCAACATGAGTTTAAAGTTATGGGTATGGCACCTTATGCGAAAAAAGATAAAGTTGAAAAATTGCTTCCAATGTTTAAAGAAATAATTTGGATAGATAATTTTAAATGGGATTCAAAATTTAGGATGCAATATGCTGATTCTTTTATGCTTGAAAAAATGAAGTATCAAAGGTTTGATGTTATATCTGGAGCGATTCAAAAATTGAGCGAGGATTTAATTGTTGAATGGATAAAAAATTCTATAAAAAAGACTGGCATAAAAAATGTTGCGTTGGCAGGCGGAGTTATGATGAATGTAAAGGCTTGTCAGAAAGTTTATGAAATGGAGGACGTTGAAAACTTGTTTATTGTGCCGAGCGCAGGAGATGAATCCACTTCGATAGGTGCTTGTTTTTATGGATATGAAAAATGTTGCGCAGAAAATAATAAAAATTTTAACCCAAAGCCTATTGAAGAACTTTATCTTGGGCCAAAATATGATGAAAAATATATTAAAAAAATGATTAGGATAGAGAATATTAGTGAAAAATATAAAATAACAAAAGAAAAAAATATTAATGAAAAAGTGGCGAGCTTATTGGCTAAGGGAGAAATTGTTGCAAGATGTTCTGAAAGAAGCGAGTTTGGGGCAAGAGCCTTGGGCAATAGGTCTATTTTGGCAAACCCTTGTGATAAGAAAACAATTAAAATTTTAAATGAGACAATTAAAGATAGAGATTTTTGGATGCCTTTTACTCCAAGCATGTTAGATAAATTTGAGAAGAAATATATAGTTAATCCGAAAAAAATGTTTGCGCCTTATATGTTAATTACTTTTGAGGCAACAGAAAAAGCTAAAAAAGATTTGCCGGCAGCGATGCATCCTTATGACGAAACAACAAGGCCACAGATTGTTACAAAAAAATTTAATCCAGAATATTATGATTTAATTGAAAGATTTTCCAAAAAGACAGGAATCGGAGCTTTGTTAAATACTAGTTTTAACCTTCATGGCGAACCAAATGTTTTAACTCCGGAAGATGCAATCCACACTGTTGAAAATTCTGATTTGAAATTTTTGGCAATTGGAGATTATTTGTTTGAGAAAAAATTAATTTGATTTGGGAGATATTGCTTGATCAAATATTTCTTTCAACTGATTTTTCATTCTTTCAACTGAGAATTTTTCTTGAATTGTTTTTTGTCCATTTTTTCCCATTTTTTCCCGAAGTTTAGGATCTTTTATCAATATCTGTAACTTTTCAGCCAATTTATCTGCCAAAATTTTATCTGCTTCTTTTATCGTATTTCTTTCTCCCATGGGTTTGTCATGAACAATTTGAGATGTAATCCATTCTGGTTTTTCAACAAGCAAGGCATTATCTCCATCCTTAAGGTAATCTTTTACAGCGTAAGTATTGAGTGCAATAATTGGCAGTCCAAAATACATTGATTCTAAAAAAGCCATTAACATATAAGTTCTTGCAGGAAGCAAGAGAATATCTGAAGATGAATACAAATTTACAATTTCTTGAAATGGGACTTGCTCTTCCATTATTTTTATTTTTTTATTATTTTTTACTTTTTGCTTAAATTTTTCATCAACTTTACATCTCACAATTAGTTCAACATCATATTTTTCTTGTATTTGTTCAAATGCCTCTAAAGCTTCAAGGCCACCCTTATGATAAAAATCTTGAGGATTATTTATTGAACCCATAAATAAAATCTTTAGTGGTTTTTTTCCTCTTTTTTCTTTGAATGGCATTGGAGTAATTGCTGGACGGATTAGTCTTGTTTTTTTAATAACCTCTTTGCCAAAATGTTTTTTTAAAACATCTATTGAGGATTCGTTTGCACAAATTATTTTTTTGCAATTCTCCTTTTTTAAAATTTTTTCTATATTTTTTTTATTTTTTAAAAACAAAGGATAGTTAAAACCAGTCAAACAATAGGCATTCTCTAAAATATAGAGAACCCAATTTTTGTTTCCGTGATAAAGGTGATTTCTTGAAAAAATCAAGTCTGATCCAAAAGATTCTTTAGATTTGGCTGCCCAATTAAAGATTATAGTTGTTTTAAATTTAGATATAAAAAAATGATAAAACATTTTAACAAGATTATTTGATTTTAATTTAGATAATGCTCCGCTCTTAAAACTTTTTGGAGAATCGATAAACTTATATCCTTTTGGAGGATTTGAGAAAATTATTTTATATGCTGTGTGAAGTTTTGTATATTCTGGGTAGATTTGTATTTTTCTTATCTTTTCCATCTTACTAAAGTATAAATATTTTTAAATATTGTATAAACTGCTAATAATTAAGGTTTATAAAAATGTCTATAAAAAAAGCGTTGATAACGGGAATTACAGGACAAGATGGAAGTTATTTAGCAGAATTTTTATTGGATAAAGGTTATGAAGTGCATGGGATTATTAGAAGAAGTAGTTCTTTCAATATTGGTCGAATAAACCACTTATTTAAAGACCCTCATGAAAATCCCTCTCTGAAGTTGCATTATGGTGATTTAAGCGATTCTTCTGTAATTAATGACTTAATGAGAAAAATAGAGCCTATGGAAGTTTATAATCTTGGAGCTCAGAGCCATGTAAGGGTTAGTTTTGATATTCCAGAATATACTGCAGATGTTACAGCATTAGGAACATTAAGATTATTAGAGGCAATAAGGAAATTTTGCCCCAATGCAAAATATTATCAGGCATCTTCCTCAGAAATGTTTGGAAAAGTTGTAGAAACTCCCCAAAAAGAAACAACCCCTTTTTATCCTAGAAGCCCTTACGGTGTTTCAAAATTATTTTCATATTGGATAACAAAAAATTACAGAGAATCTTATGATTTATTTGCTTGCAATGGAATTTTATTTAACCACGAATCTCCTAGGCGCGGGGAAACATTTGTTACAAAAAAAATTACTAGAGCTTTAGCAAGAATAAAGTTTGGCACCCAGGATTGCCTTTATTTAGGAAATTTGGATGCAAAAAGAGATTGGGGGCATGCAAAAGATTTTGTTGAAGCTATGTGGCTTTTGATGCAAAAAGAATCTCCTGGAGATTATGTGATTTCAACAGGGGAAACGCACTCTGTAAGAGAGTTTTTGGAGGAAGCATTAAAGATTATTGGAATAGAAGCTGAAAGCAATGGTAAAAAGGGTGTTCAAGAAGAATATATAAAAAAAAGCGATGGAAAAACAATTGTCAAAATTGACCCTAGATATTTTAGGCCATCTGAAGTCGAACTTTTGCTAGGAGATTCCTCAAAGGCAAAAAGCGATTTGGATTGGGAACCAAAAATAAAATTTAAGGAACTTGTTAAAGAAATGATGGAACATGATTTAAAAATTGCAGAGGAAGAGGCAGAGATAATTAAGCTGAATGAAAGACGAAAGACAAATGTAAATATTGAGTGAATAAATACTTAAATAGTATTTTTAAAAAATAAATTAATGGTGAAAATAAGAGCTGACATTAACATTTCAGGAGATGATGTTATTTCAAAAATTCAAAATAAGTATAGTTTCAAAAATAAAAATGAGGCGCTTAATTTTATAATAGAATCTTTTGGGAGAAGTTTAGAAAAAGAGCAAATAGGTGTTGGGTGCTCTGATATAACTGACTTAGAAAAAAAATATGTTTCTGAAGTTCTTATTTCTGGGAGAATTTCCTATGGGCCTTTTTTGAAAAAATTTGAACAAAAATTTGCTGAAAAACATGATTCAAAGTTCGCGATTGCAGTAAATAGTGGGACAGATGCATTAAGAATTGCCCTTGCATGTTTAAAGGAAAAAGAAAATTGGGATGAAGGAGATGAGGTTATTTGCCCTGCTTTAACTTTTATTGCGACATCTAATGCGGTAATGCAAAATAATCTAAAACCTATTTTTGTTGATGTTGAAAAAGATACTTACAATATTGACCCTAAAAAAATTGAAGAGAAAATAACTTCCAAAACTAAAGCAATTGTTGTTGTTCACCTTTTTGGACAACCGGCATCTATGGATCAGATAATTAAAATTGCTAAAAAAAATAAATTGAAAATAATTGAAGATTCTTGTGAAACTATGGCAGTAAAATATAAAGGAAAGAGTGTTGGATCTTTAGGAGATATAGCTTGTTTTTCAACATATGTTGCGCATTTAATATCCACAGGGGTGGGAGGGCTTGCACTAACAAACAATAAAGAGTATGCTGAAATTATGAGAAGTTTGGCAAATCATGGTAGAGATGGGATTTACATTTCTATTGATGATGATAAAAATAAGAAAGATAAGGATTTGAGGGAGGTCGTTAAACGAAGATTTAAATTTATTAGAATGGGTTATAGTTCAAGAATTACAGAGATGGAAGGCGCATTAGGGCTTGCACAAACTGAAAGAATTGATGAAATGATTGATAAAAGAAAAAAGAATGCAGAATATTTAATTTCAAAATTGAAAAAATTTGAGAGGGAAATACAACTTCCTGAAAAAAGAAGTGATAGGGAGCATGCTTATATGATGTTTCCAATAGTAATAAAAGACAAAGATATTGATAAAGAAAATTTTAAAGTTTTTCTTGAAAAAAATAATATTGAAACAAGAGATATGGTTCCCCTAGTTAACCAACCAATATATCAAAAAATATTTGGAAAAGATTTAGAAAATAAATTTCCTGTGGCTAAATGGGTAAATGAAAAAGGATTTTATATTGGGTGTCATCAAAAATTAAATAAAGATGACTTGGATCATATTATAAATAAATTTGGAGAATTTTTAGATAAAAAATGAATTTTTGGCAAGGAAAAAATGTTTTAGTGACTGGAGGAGCAGGATTTATTGGAAGCCACCTTGTAGAATTGCTTATAGGGGAAGGGGCAAAAGTAACGGTACCTGTAAAAGATTTGTCTAAAACAAATTTTTTAGAAAAAGTAAAGGAGGAAATAGAGATAAAAAAGGCCGATTTGATGAAATATGAGAACTGTATTGAGTTAACAAAAGGTAAAGATATTGTAATGAATTTAGCTGCAAAAGTTGGAGGTATTGAGTACAATATTGCGCACCCTGGTTCAATTTTTAAAAATAATCTTTTAATGTTTATGAATGTTCTTGAAGCATCTAGAATTAACAAAGTTGATACATTTATGACCACAAGTTCTGCTTGTGTTTATCCGAGATTTTGCACAATACCTACTCCTGAAGAAGAAGGATTTAAAGGTACTCCTGAGCCGACTAATGAAGGATATGGTTGGGCAAAAAGAATGGAAGAATTTTTAACTGAATCATATGCAAGAGAATATGGGATGAAAATTGCTATAGCAAGACCCTATAATGCTTATGGTCCAAGAGATAACTTTGATCCAAAATCAAGTCATGTAATACCTGCATTAATCAAACGAGTTTTAGATGGGGAAAACCCTTTTGTTGTATGGGGGAGTGGGAATCAAAGCAGGTCATTTCTTTATGTTACCGATTTTGCAAGAGGGTTAATGTTAACTGTAGAAAAGGGTGTGGGAAAAGGAGCGATAAATATTGGGACAAATGAAGAAACAAAAATAAAATATGTTGTTGATAAAATAATGAAATTAACTGGGAAAAATCCAGAGGTTATTTATGATACAACAAAACCCGAAGGACAGCCAAGAAGAAATTGTGATAATCGTCTTGCGAAGGAGATTCTTGGTTTTGAGGCACAAGTTAGTTTAGAACAAGGTTTGAAGGAAACAATTGAGTGGTATAAAAAACAAGACCATTAGTTAAAAAATTTTCTTTTTATGGAACTTATTATCATTAAATCGTTATAATCTAATCCTCTAAATAATATAACTAGGAAAGTGTAAAAAAGAGTGAAGAAAGTTAAAAGAAACACCATTGAAAAAAGAGAGATTGTTATAAAATTTTTAATTAATAAAATTGAGATTGTTGGAATTATTGCTGCAATCAAAATGCTCAACATTTTTCTTCTCAGAGGAATAATATCCAAATAATATTTTACCTGAAAGAAAAACAAAAGATTCAAAAAAATAGTTGAAGCCATGGTTGCTAAGGCTGCACCATTTATTCCGAGAGAATTATCCATTGAAAAAATTGTTTGCATTGGAACAAGAAGCCAGTTTAGCAGAAGATTCATTATTGAAGCAAGGACAATATCAAAAAGAATTAATTTAGACCGACCTTCCATAGAGAGGAGCTGATTTGAAATAATTAAAATTGATGAAATAAAAGCACTGAATGACAAAAATTTCAATGCCGATTCTGCTACAAGATATTCTTTTCCAAATAAAATATTTAATGCAGCTCCAGGGAATAAAAAAAGGATAATTAAAACTGGGATATTTATTATGAAAATCCATTTTGCAACTTGCTTGCTTAATTGCTTTATAACTTCATTATTTTTTCTTGAATATTCTTTATTGATAATTGGAAAGAAAAGTTGAATAAATATTGCTGAAGAAATTCCCAAAAGCATTGCTATAGGGACTGCAGCATTGTAAAAACCTACAGCTGCCGCATCCTTAAAATAAGCAATTGAAAGTGAATCAATCCAGTAGAATATGGACATTATAATTCCAAAAAACATTAAAGGAAGAGAGTATGAAAAAAACGCTTTTTTAATTTTTTTCTTTTCACTGTTGGAAACGTTTGATTTTTTAAATAAATCAAGATAAAATTTACAGATAAAATATGCTGCTAAAAACATAGATATTGTTCCCAAAATATACGAAGTTATTAATGCTGATTTTCCTAATCCAAAATAAATTAAAGCTATCAGGAAAATAACCTTAACTGCATTTTGAAGAATGTTAAAAATGAAAGAAAAGGTTCCTATTTTTTCATAAGCCCTTATTATTGATAAAAAAGAATTTGCAATTATTGAAAAGGGTATAAAGAAACTGAAAGCTTTAAGAAAGATTATAAGTCCTGGTTCATGAAAGATAATTATTGAAATAAACTCTGCTGAAAAAAACATAAAAATACCTGCTAGTATCCCTGAAATAATTAAATAAAAAGTTGAATAATTTACAACATAATTTATTTTTTCTTTTTGATTTTTTCCTCGATAAATTGAGACAAATCTTAAAACCCCATCAGAAGTTCCTAAAAGGGCAATTGCTATAAACCACCCCAAAATTACAATGGCTAAAGAGAAAATACCATAAATCTCTGGACCATAATATCTTGCAATTACTATTCTATAAACATAGGCAAATATCTTTGATAATACAATTCCTATAAAAACCACTAGAGAAGATTTAGCAACTAGTTTTAAAGACTTATCAAATTCGTTTTTTTCTGCGATTTTTAGTCTTTCGGCCATTTATTTTTTAGTATAAATATATATTTAAATCTATTATAACCGGAAAGAAAATGGCGAGGGAAAGAGAAATAATAGCAAGCATTTGCACATGTACGTATAATGGCGAAAGAGTTATTGGAGAATATTTTTCAGGTATTTTTAGCCAAGATTTTCCTTTAGGAAAAGTTGAGATAATTATTATGGATGGTGGAAGTAGTGATGAGACTCTTAAGATAGTTAAAAAATGGAAAGAAAAATATCCAGAAGTTATAAAATTATTTCACAATGTAAAGCAGTATTCAATTGGAAAGGGTTTTGGCATGGATCAGGCAACTAGGAAAGCTAAAGGGAAATATATCGTTCATTTAGACCAAGACAATATTTTAATACAGAGAAACTGGCTTAACCGAATAATTTCAATACTTGAAAATAATTCGAAAATTTCAGGTGTTCAATCTTTGCTTGCAGTTATGGAAACTGCTTCCAACCTTGATAAATACATTAATGACTTGGGAATTGAGACGCCGTTTGCAGCAGAATATTCTTTGAATGCGCAAGTTGTCCTTAATCCTTGGAAATTTAATTATCTACCCGATGAGAAAATTTACACCTACGAAGTTAATAAGAAAAATTTTTATTATGCAGGAGATAATGGGTTTATTATAAGAAGAGAAGAATTTTTTCGTTTTGGAGGATATACTCAAGATATTGATAATTTTTGGAGAATGGCACAGTCAAAGGAAAAAGTTTTAATTGCAATACCTGAAGAAATAAAGTTATATCACAAAACTTCAACTAGTTTAACACATATGCTGAAAAAGAGAATTTATTATATGAGGCAGTATTTGATTGAAAATTTTTCAGAGAGAGATTTTTATTGGATAAATTTAAAGAAGAATAATTTTGCGCAGAATTTTAGATTTGTTAAACTTGTCCTTAGAAATTTAATAATTTTTCCAGAGTTAATTAAAAGCATTGAAATGGCTATTAGGAAAAAGAAGCTTTATTGGTTGATGCATCCATTTATTTTGTGGATTATGACTCTTGGATATATTTATGGATTTTTTTACGTAAATATTTTTAAGAAAACTAACAAAAATGTTTCTATTTAGTTAAACTTCAATTTTTAGAGGATTTATTATTTGTGGACTTGGAATGTGGGTGAAAAAAAGTCCGCCAGTATTTATAAAATCTTTTTCTTTATTTATTATTGGTGAGGCATAATTCCAGGCACCGAGGAATGCTGCGATTCTTGTGTTTTCAGAATAATCTTTTTGAAAATATTCTGGAGAAACTATTGGAATGTGTGTTAAAGGAGTGAAAGAGCCTTGTTTATATGGCGTTGTGTCTGTAATGTATTCAATGGTTTCATTATTTAAATTACAAAAATTATAAATCATGTTTGCTTTAGAAGTTGCGCCGTAGCCGATTATTTTTCTTTCGTGTCCTCTTGAATCATCAGTTAGCACTCCTACAAGTTCTTGAAGTCTAGCTTTATTTTTTTCAACTCTTCTGGAAAATTCTTTGTATGGCCTAACTGAATTTAGGCGATTTTTTTCTTCATTTTCCATTTTATATTCGAGGACTTTTGTTTTTTGGTGTTTGCCGATTTTTCCTGCATAAACTCTCATTGAACCGCCATGAACTTCTTGGGGAGCACAATCAAAAATTTCCATACCATGTCTATTAAATAATTTTTCAAGGCTATTCAAAGAATAGTAAAAAATATGTTCGTCGTAAATTTGGTCGAAGGCGTCTTTTTTCAGCATTGAAGAAAGGTCTGGGTTTTCAATAACTGCAAAGCCCTTATCAGTTAGGAGAGTTTCTATTCCAGAGATGAATGAATTTTGGTTTGGAATATTTATTGCTGTGTTTGAAGCTGCAACTACTTCAAAATTTCCGAATGATTTTGTTAAATCTTTTGCAAATTCGTATGTGAAAAATTCTGTTACAACAGGAATTCCTTTTTGTCTTGCAATTTCTGCAACATTATGAAATGGTTCAATTCCTAAAACATTATATTTCCCTAAAAAATTTTGCAGGAAAATTCCGTCGTTAGAACCAATCTCAAGAATTTTTCCATATTGAGGGAGTTTTTTCATCACCTCGTTTGCGAATGAGGCAAAATGTTTTTTCATTGGTGTTGATGAAGAAGAATGATAAGCATATTCCCAGTTTCCTTTATCATCTTTTTTAGTTGAAGTTTCATAATCTACAGTTTCTAAAAGCTGTACCATGCTACAATCATGACAAAATCCTACAGCCATATTAAAAGTTGGTTCTTTAAAATCTGGATTAGAAATTTCTTCAGAAGTTGGATAAAAATTTCCTGGAGGCATTTCTCCGAAGTTAATGAATCTTTCAACTTTTTTAGATTCGCAGGATTTGCAATCAATAAATTGTTCCATAATTAACTAGGAAAAAATTGATTTAAATAAATATTGCTTATGAAATTTATGTCCTGAAAGATATAAAATATTTAAAAGAAGAAATAGCTAGGATTTTTATGGAAAATGTTACAATTAAAGAAAATGAAGAAGTTGGACTGATGGAAAGAGATTATGTGATGGTTGAAATGGAGAGTGAAAAAAGACAGAGTGTTAAAATGAAAGAAAGAAAGAAAATTTTAGTAACTGGTGGGCTCGGACATATAGGTTCTAAATTAATTCGTGAATATGGGCAAAGAGAAGATATTGAAAAAATAGTTATTTTGGATAATTTGTCGACACAAAGATATTCTTCGTTATTTGGGTTAGTGCCCGAAGGAAAATATAAATTTATTGAAGGAGACATAAGAAAATATGCAGATGTTGAAAAAGCTGTGGAAGGGGTGGATGAAGTTATTCATTTAGCAGCTTTAACAAATGCGCCGGAAACAAAAGAAAGAAAGTGGGAAACATGGGATGTGAATTTTTGGGGCACTAAGAATATTTTATCTGCTTCAGTTAGGGCAGGCATTAAAAAATTTATGTATGCGTCTACGACAAGTGTTTATGGGGAAAACTCTGGTTTATTGGATGAAAATTTTACAAAATTAAATCCTCAAACACCTTATGCTGAAACTAAAATGAATTGTGAAAGAATTGTGAAGGATTATTCTGAATTGGGTCTTGAGGGAATTATTTTAAGAAAGGGAACAATTTTTGGGGCAAGTAAGGGAATGAGATTTCATACTGCAGTTAATAAATTTATTTGGCAGGCAGTTAATGGTGAGCCAATTAGTGTTTGGGAAAATGCTCTTGAGCAAAAAAGGCCTTACCTTGGGTTAAATGATGCTATCCGAGCTTACAAATTTTTAGAAGAAAACGGTAAGGTAGGAGAGATTTATAATGTTTTAACAAAAAATTATACAGTTAGAGAAATTGTAAATTCAATAAAGGAATACATTCCTAATTTGAAAATTCAGTTAACTCCTTCTCCAATACTTAACCAAGTTTCTTATGAAATTTCAGATGAAAAAATTCGAAATATTAAATTTTATCCGAAAGATGATTTAAGGAAAATGATTGGTGAGACAATTAATAAATTAAGTGGGATAAAAAGGTAGTTAAAAATGGAAAGAAATACGAAAAAAATTTGGTGGGAAAATGGAGATTGATTATGAAAAAATAGGTGGGAAAAATGTTTTGGTAACCGGAGGGCTTGGTTTTATTGGAAGTAATTTGGCGCATAAGCTGGTGGAACTTGGCTCTAAAGTATCTATTGCAGATTCACTGGTTAGTGGGCTTGGAGGAAAATTAGAAAACATTAAGGATATTGAAAAGGATGTTAAATTATTTTTAGGAGGAAAGGGAGATATTGGAAAAAATTCTGTTGAAATAAAAGAATTAATTTCAAATACAGATTACATATTTAATTGTGCTGGCTCAATAAAACACACCAACCATTTAATAGAAAATTTTGAATTTGACACTAAAGTTAATTTATATTCTCAAGCAGTTTTTATGGAACTTTGCAGAGAAGTGATGGTAGAAAATAAAGACAAAAAATTAGGAATTATTTATACTGGAACTCGGGACCAGTACGGAAAATTAAAACTTGCTGACTTGCCTGTTAAAGAGGACAAAACTATGCGGCAGATAACTGATTATCAATCAATAAGCAAGGAAGCTGCTGAAAAACACCATTTTATGTTACACCAAACTTTGAAAAATTCCCAGATAGACGGAATAAAAGTTATTTCTGCGCGGCTTACAAATACTTATGGACCAAGACAGGATTTGAAATGTGGAGCTGTTGTGCCAACTTATATTTTAAAAAGTTTATCTGGAGAAAACTTAGAAATTTGGGGAGGTGGGGAAGCTCTGAGAGATTTTAATTATGTGGACGATGTTGTTGATGGTTTAATTGGACTAGCAATTTCTCCAAAATCTGGGGGGGAAGCTTATAATCTTGGGTGCTCTATAGGAAAGGAGGGAATGAAAAGTCCTATTGGAAATAATCTTTGCACAATAAAAGATTTAGCATATCTTGTGGCTAAATTTTCTGATAATAGTAAAATATTAAACAGAGAATATCCGCAAGAAAGAAAGCATATTGAACCAGGGCATTGCTGTTCAGATATAACAAAAATATATAAAACAATTGGCTGGACGCCAAAAGTTAGTTTGGAGGAAGGAATAAAAAATACAATTGAATTTTACAAAAATGAACAATCTAGCTATTTAGAGTAGATTATTTTTTCTTTAATAAAAAATAAACCACTGCAAATATTGAAATTAAAGCTAAAAATATTGAAATCCAAATTATTAGATAAGAAATCTTATGAATAACCCTTCCAAATGTTGAATGAAAACTATAATTAAAAGTGTAGTTCGATAAATCAGAATAAAGATACGGAACAAAATAAAAAGAACTAAACCTGTTTACATCATTAACGGTATTTTGATTTAAAGGAATTGTTTCTTTGTATATGTAATAATACCCTTGTTCTTCAGACTTTGAAACAAATTCATTTCCCGAATAAGTGTTTTGAAATAAAGTTTCATATGGCTTATTTTTTCCAATTTGAAGAAAAAGATTTTCCATAGAATCATTAAGCCCTGGTTGATTTTTTACACTTCCCCATCCACAATCATCAATAGCACATTCAATAAAATAAACTTGGGTAGGTGTTTTTGCATCTTTCGGAATTTGAGAATTTTGATTGAAAAACTCTGCAAATCTTAACATATCAAGTTGATTATTTGGAGAAGCCAACCAAAAAGAACGAGAAGTATAAATTCTGTTATCCAAAATAATTAAATCGTCTGGCTGGACGTTTGAATCAATAAATGATTTTAATTGAGATGTGGCGCTTGGTGAAAGGTAATTTGAGGGGGTTGAATAGTTATTTCCTAAATTAAATATCATGATAATAATTAATAAAATCAGAATAAGGAATTTTACATTTTTTGATTTAAATTTAGATAATAATAAATTTAAAAAAAATCCTGCAGGAATTGAGAAAAATAGCGGTAGGAAAACAAAATGCTTTGGAAGTGTGCTTCCCGCAGTTTGTAAGAAAAAGGGGATGATTAAAATTACCCCAATAAAACTAACTACTTTAATCTTTTTTTTGTTTCCTAAATTTTTATTAAAAAATAAGAATATGAATCCGATAAGTCCGAATAAAAGTATGGTTAAATCTGTATGATATAGTAAATAAATGTTTGAATAGTTTTCTGGATTGAACAAATTTTGGAAGAAGCTAGTGTCTTGCCCTGCTAGTCCTGCATAAAACTGTTGTGATTTCTCATTTTGGAAAACTCTGCTAAAATAAACATCTGTTATTCCTTTATCTTTGTAAAGTAAATAATTAAATGTGAAAATTGGAATGAGAAAAATAAATAAAATTGCTGAAAAAATCAATAGGTGTTTAAAATTTTGTTTTGTTAAAATTTTTTCGTTAGTTAACTTTAAATGGATAATAGAATAAACAAATAAAGCTAGAAGAAAAAATGGAGTATTGTATTTTGTTAAAGTGCCAAGCCCAAAGGCAATTGCTGAAAAAATTAGGTATTGTAATTTTCTTGAATCAAGATATAATAGACAAAGATAAATTCCTAAAAAGCTGAAAAACAAAACAGGCAAGGATGCTTCTCCAAATGTATTTCTTATTAAGAATGTTGAAAGGGTTACAAACAGGGCTGAAAAAAAACCAATTTTTTTATTTTTGAAAATGTGGGAAGAAACTAAAAACGTGAGAGGGATTAGAAGAGTTCCGGTAATTAAAGGCCATAACCTTGATGCTAAAGTTGTGTAACCTAAAATTTTAAATGAAAAATCTGTAAGGTAATAAAATAATGGAGGATTTGAATGTGTTGAAAGAATTTTTGCGCTCAGGATTCCTGCGCTTTGCGAAACATGGACCATATCATCTGCTAGAACATTAAGATTTAAGGCAGCAATAAATCTTAAAATAAATCCAAACACAGTAAGCAAGAGAATATTTTTCTCCCATTTTGTTTTTGGAGAGTAAATAAAATTAACCAGATTAGCAATGATTTTTTGAAAAAGGGTTTTTTCTTGAGAGGAATCTTGTTTATTTTGTTGATTGGTTAGTTTATTTTCTGATTGAGTTGTTTGTTTAGTTTCTTGATTATTTTGAATGGCTGTTTCTTTTTCGTCCATGAACTTTAGTGGAATAGTTGGTTTATAAGATTTAGTGAGATAACCTTTATTAATAATGAATTTCCATTTTATTTATGGAAGAGCGATTTGGAGATTTTTTTAAGGATGAAGGTTATTTGAAAGTAAAGAATTCTTTGTTTAATTATCAAAATAGGAAGAGGGAGATAAAGAAATATTTTTTGAAGTATTTTTCTGGGAAAGATGTTTTGGCGCTTGATATTGGCTCAGGAATTTCGCCGGTTTCGCCGATTGAAGAAAAAACTTTGTTTATGGATTTATCTAGAGAAGGAATTGAATTTTTGAAGAAGAAAGGATTTAATGCAAAAATTGGAAGCATTACTAAAATTCCTGAAGAAGATTATTTGTTTGATGTGATTTTTTGTTCAGAAGTTTTAGAGCATATTAAAGATTACAAAAAGGCGCTTAGCGAAATGAAACGAGTGTTGAAAAAAAATGGGAAGGCAATTATTACAGTTCCTGTTTATATGAAATATTGGAATGAAGATGATGAATTTGTCGAGCATTATAGGAGATTTGAGCCTCGTGAATTAAAAGAGGATTTGGAGAAAATAGGATTTAGAATAAAAGATTATGTTCCGATTGGGAATTTTTTTGATAGATACATGACTTTGATGTCGGTTAAAATTTTTAAGAAGTCAGAAAGCGAAAAGATGGGTAAAATAAAAGGAGAAATAATTATTTTCGGAAACAAGATTTTATATTTTATTGATAGGATTTTTACTAAATTTAATTCGGAGAAAAATACGAATATTATGTTGTATGTTTGCGAGAAGGTTTAGAAAATTATTATTTTAGATTATTATTTTAGATTTTTATTGTTTAGTTTCAATATCAAACTTGTCAAATTTCTTTATTCCCTTCGTATGCATAATGTATTGGCTCATTACTTTTAGAATATTAAGTCCGTAATGGAAGGAGTTTACGTTGCAATCTTCGTCTCCGTATTTTGTTGGAATTGTTATTTCGTCTATTAATTTTTTTGCCAAAAGAAGTTGGACAATTATTTCGCTGTCAAAATGGTAGTTGTCTGATAATTTTTGGAAGGGAATTTGTTTTAAGTGTTTTAAATTGTAAAGCCGGAAGCCTGAATGGAATTCTGAAAGTTTTGTTCCTAAAATTAAATTTTCTGTTGTTGTTAGAAATTTATTTCCTAAAAATTTGTAAAATGGCATGCCCCCTTTTCTTGGGTCACCAGACATTCTTGAGCCAAAAACCATTCCTGCATCTTTTTTAATCATTAACTCTGCCAAGGGTTCTATAAATTCTGGAGGGTATTGTAAATCTCCATGGAGCATTGCAGCAATATCATAACCTTTCTTAATTGCATATTCATAGCAGAATTTTTGATTTCCACCATAACCTTTATTTTTTTCATGTCGAATAATTTTTAGTTTTGTCAAATTTTGAGTTTGTTTATACATTAAAGCAATTTCATCTGTTCTGTCTTTGGAACAATCGTCGGCAATTAGGACTTCTGAAACTCTTTCCCAGGTAGATTTTGGAATTCTATCTAAAATATCTAAAATTGTTTTTGCGTGATTATAAGAGAGGATGAAAACGAATAATTTTTCTTTCCCTTTTTCAATTGGCATATTTTAAATCCTAATTAATAGTTTAAAACCTTATATGTAATAAAAAAGAGTTATTAGACTCTGACTTCTTTTTTTCTGTCGTAAGTTGCAACGTTGTAAATTTGCGAGCCCAAGTGTCCGGACATTGGAAACGAAGAATAAGACATTGCTAAAAAGTCAAGGAACTGGTGGAATAAAAATCCGAATAAAATATAGGAAAATATTGGTGAAAAAAATGATAAAAAAGCTAGGATTAGGGTTGACTCTATTCCGTGGAAAATGCAAGGAATTTGTTGAGAAGCTAATTGTTCTTTTTTTGAAAGTTTTTGATAGGCATCATTATATCTAAAAAACCATTTGTAAGATTTTCCTATTCCGATTTTTCCTGTTCTCCAGACAGCATATAAATAATGATCAACATCAATTAAAACTGAAGAAGCCCAAATTAAAAAAAAGCCAAGCCAGCCGACAGATGGAAATAAAAGAAAAATGACTATTGAAAATAAAAATCCGAATATTGTATGTGTTTTAGGAAGCATTTTTGTCGTCGATTATTTTAAGCATGTCAGCAAAAGCCGGTCTTGTGATTAAAACTCCGATTGTTAAACCAATTATTGTTGTAAGTGCAAATCCTCTTAGTAATCCTGCGCCTGCTCTCCATAGAGGAAGTAAAGAGAAAACAGTTGTTGCGTAAGCTGCGAAAACAATGAAAAGTGCGCCTTTTAATTTTGTCCGAAAATTGGTTGATTTATCTGATTGTGATTCGTCTAAAATAACTATTTGCTGGTCAACACCAGTTCCTATTGTGATTAAAACTCCGACAATACTTGGCAAATCCAAATTCCATTTTATCATTGCAGCAACACCTAAAATTATTATAAGTTCTGAAAAACTTGTGATTAATAATGCAACTGATGCTTTAAAATTTCTATACCTTGCAAAAATTATTATTGAAACTGCAAGTAATGCGACAAATGCTGTTAAGAAAATTAAATTGTTGAACTTATGCCCTAAAAGAGGGGAAATTGTATCTAGTTTAACGATTTCTAGTTTATATGGTAAGCTTCCAGTAATTAAAATTGTTTGAAGGGTTTTCATTTCACCTTCTGCATTTTTGAAAGCAGATTCTCTATCTTGTCCCGAGGCAGAACCGCTTACTCTGATTTGTGTTGTTTCTTGCCCTTTCAAATTTTTACTAATAAATAATGATTGAGTTAATTGGTCGTCAACATAAAAGTCGATTGTTTTTTCTAAGTATTCAGGGTTAGAAGAATTTAATCCAATTTGATTTGTGATTGAGGCGTGCCTTTTTGCAGCTTCTTCACTTAGATAAATTGTGAAAGCATAATTGCAAAATTCTCCGCCTTGGATTGGGTTGCAGGATTCAATTCCTGCACAAGTTGCATCATCTCTACAGACATGAGTTATATCGTGGTTTCCTCCGACAAAAACTGTTTCATTTCCAATTTTAGCTTCGAACTTTCCTTGACTGCCAATAAGATTTTGCAAATCTTTGGGTGTTGCTCCAGCAATTTCAACAAGCATATAATTTGTTCCAGACAAATCTGTTGATTTCCTGATTGTTACGTCGCTAATTCCATAGACATTTAATCTTTCACTGCTTATTGCAATTAAGTCTTGCATCTCTTTATCATTTAGGTTTTGTTCTGGTTTAACCAGTGCTCTTGCTCCACCCTGCAAATCAAGCCCCAATTTTAAATTTGTCTTGGGTATTTCACTTACAATTAAATCAGGAGTTGAATTTGTGAAAAAAACAATTTGTTGATTTTTTGTTTGAAGAACTATTTTTACATCTTCATTAGAGTTATCTTTAAAGAGAGAATTTATTATAAAGGAATAATCTTGCAATGAAAGAATTTCATCTCCATTAACAGAAGTAATTATGTCTCCCTGTCTTAATCCGTTTTGAAAAGCTAAAGAATCTGAATCTATATTTTTTACAATTAGTCCTTTTTCAAACATTTTTGGAGGCATTCCAAAAATTGCCAACAGAGAAATTATAATCAAAAATATCAAAACCCAAATTCTAAAAGTTAGTTTCATATTGCTTTTTTCTCCGCATACCATTTAATTATTCCTGCGTTGAATGTCCAAGTGTTTAAGATGTCAAAAAGCAATCCTATAATTAAGACTTCAAAAATTTGACTGAAAACTTTTGAAAATGAGGCAGTTATAAAATATCCAATTAATACAACAACTAAAGAAGTTAGAGTCATTGTTATTCCTGTTTTGAATGCTCCAAAAATTCTCGAGTTAACTTTTCCTGCTTTTCTTTTTATTACTCTTGTTGTTAATAAAATGTCTGTGTCGACACTATAACCAATTAACATTAAAATTGCAATTATTCCTGCAGTTGAAAGTTTGACTCCGAAAAGGTCTATAATCACAATGGTAAAAACTATGTCTGAAAATGCTGCAAATATTACTGCAACACTAGGGATTAGTGTTCTGAAAATGATAAAAACTACTATTGCCATAAAAAGAAATGAAAATAAAATTGCTAATCTTAATTGATTATAGAAACTGTCGCTTAACGAACTTCCTGTGAATTCAATGCTACTATTTTCATCAGTTAGTTCAAAGCCAAGATATCCTTCTAAGAAAGGTTTGACTTCATCAACATCTGCAGTGGTTTCGACGATAAAAGCGATTTGTTCGCCGGTTAAAATATCCGAAACTTGTCTAACCGAAGCTTCTTCAAATCGTTCTGCTAAAGCAGTATTTAATGCAGCAATATCGATGTTTGAATTAACTTCTACTGAAGTTCCTCCTGTTAAAGTTATGTCTTTGTAAATTATATCTCCATTTTTTTGGGAGAAAGAATAAAGGTAAACAAAACTTAAAATTAATAAAATTACTGGAATTAATAAAATTATTTTGTAATATTTATCATAATTTTTTTCTAATTTTTCTTTTGTTTCTGTTTTCATTTTTTGTTCTTTGTTTGTTTGATTTTTTGTTTTATTAAATTTTTGTTTTTTTCTGGCTGTCAAAGATTCCAATGCGCCAGCCGGGTGCTAAAAATTTCTTTAATGAAATTTTGGCAACTCAAGTTCAGGTATGAACTTAAGTAATCGAACCCTCGTCGATTCCAATGCGCCAGCCGGGAATCGAACCCGGGTCAACTGGTTGGAAGCCAGTTATTCTACCATTAAACCACCGGCGCTAATAATAATTATTGAATTTAATAGGTTTTAAAAGTTATTGCTATTCAAAAACGCTCGGGACAGGTGCTAAAAATTTCTAACTAAATTTTGGTAACTTTCGTTCAAGTATGAACTTAAGTAATCGAACCTGCGACTTTTTATTTTAAACGCTCGGGACAGGATTCGAACCTGCGACCCCTTCCTTAGGAGGGAAGTGCTCTAATCCAGGCTGAGCTACCCGAGCTTAAATTTATGAAGAGATTAGTGTTTTAAAAATCTATGTTGAAAAGTAGAGAGAAAAAATGCGAGGAGAAGGATTTTACAAACCACCAGCGGGTTTCTAAGAGTTCCTGCAACCAACCTTCTCTTAAAAATATGAAATGCGAGGAGAAGGATTCGAACCTTCGTAAGCACTAAGCTATCACGGCCTAAACGTGACCCGTTTGACCACTCCGGCATCCCCGCTTGTAATTATTAGAATCAAAAGGTTTAAAAATACTATTGAAGAACCATACTCAGACAGCCATAGTAATTAGGCCACACCTGTTCCCTTTCCGAACACAGAAGTTAAGCTAATTACGTCGTTTGCGTTAGTCTCGTAAGAGGCGAAACTTGGATGCTGTCATTTTATTTTTTTCATTCTATAAAATTTATATGATCAACCTTGGAGAGAAGTTATTGGGTCCAACCTTTATGTATAATTCTGAATTTTTTTATTTTGGATGTCCAAAGAACTGTTTCATTAGGATTATTATTTGAATAAATTGTCCCAAGGCCGATTAGAAAAAATTTATTTTTGTTATTATCTTTTTCAGGAGAATCAGAGGTTAGTGTTGTTATATATCCTCCATAAATTGAATCCTCTTCATATAAGATTTCTATAAAATCTCCAATATGGACTACCTTCATTATTAAGGGGATGTTATTTCCATTGATATAGTTGTCTTTCCATTCCATCTGAAAGTTAGAATTTTTTGAACTTCCCAGTCAGTTCAACTAGGTCCACTTGCCCCAAAAATGCAGATCTGCAACAGTACCTTTCTAGCCCGAGTTCATCTAAAACTTCTCCAGGAGATTTTCCATTCTCTATTTCCTCCTTAAATTTTTCCCAGAGATGACCGATAGGTTTTCCACAACTAAAACATCTTATTGGAATAATCATAAGAGTGAGAAAATTAAAGGGTTTAAAAAACTTTGCTCGAAGAAGTTTTTTAGCAATAATGTAAGATTATTAAAAAATAAAAAAATTGTGATAAAAAAAATAGCAAGAAGGTAAATGAAATTCACTAGAAAAATGTAGTAACTAAATGAGGGTTACAATTAGAAACTTTTATAAATAAAGAGGATGTTTGAAAATTATGGAAGAAATTAGTAAAATTTTCGGAATAATTATTTTAATCTTGATGTGTGTTAATTTAATTTCTGCTTTATCAGTTATAGATGTTTCACAAAAAGAAATTTTCCCAGGAGAAAGCGGAAACATAGTGATTACTCTTAAGAATAACCTTAATGAAGATGTAACTGATGTTTCGTTTAACCTTTTACTTTCTTCAACTCCTTTTATTTCTGTTGGAAGTAGCGAAGGCAGTGACAATGAAATTAGGGAAGATAGAGAAACAGAAATGAATTTTAAATTGAAAGCATCGCAAGATGCATTACCTGGCAACTATAATATCCCTTTTAGATTGACTTATACAAATGAAGCAGATGGGGTTGTTGTAAGAGAGGGAACTATTGGGATAGTTATTGGAGCTGAAACTGAATTATCTTTTGTGCCTGAATTGGAAAATAATATTTTAGGAAAAGTAGGAACGATAAATCTTCGGATAATTAATTCTGGTTTTGGAGATGCAAAGTTCGTAAGTGTTGAAATAATTCCCCAAGGATATACCTTACTTTCTAATAGTAAAGAATATGTTGGAACTATAAATTCAGATGATTTTGAAAGCATTAGTTATGATGTTATCTTTAAAGACAAAAATTCAAAGTTGATTGTGAATGTAAACTATAAGGATTTTTATAATGAAGATAAATTCGAAAGTGTTGAAATTCCTTTAAAGGTTTATAGTGAAGAGGAAGCTTTAAATTTGGGATTGATAAAAAGAAGTAGTAGCATAATTTATGTGGCCATTATTATACCAGCCATTGTTGTTTGGTTTGTTTATAGTAGAATTAGAAAAAGAAGAAATAAAAGGAAATGATAAAATTATTGTTCTAAAATTTTATGAAAAGGCATTTACTTGAGCAGAGATTTTGAAGGTTTTTTAACTGATTATAATTTGAATAAATAAACCACAAATAAATTTAAAAAGAAAGAAATTGTCAAATTAAAGTTAAAAAGAGGTAATATGAAAAAGTGTATATATTGTTCGAGTGAAGTATCTGAAGATGCTGTAATTGATTTTTGTGATGCTTGTGGTGTTGGAGTCTGGGGCCCTAAGATGTTTAAGACAATTGTTAAAAATATGGAACAAGCGAGAGATAGGGGAGATTTCTAAAAAAAATACAAATAAAAAGGCTTTTAAAGGCACTATTTTTAGATAAAGAATAGGATGGCAAGGAAAAAATCTATGAAGGAGCGGGGCAAATTTAAAATTAGTGAATACTTTAAAATTCTAAAGAAAGGAGATAAAGTTGCAATGAAAAGAGAACAATCTCTTGCAGCATATTTTCCGAAGAGAGTTCAAGGAAGAACTGGCGAAGTTGTTGAAAAAAAGGGTTCAAACTATGTTGTAAAATTAAAAGAGTTTAACAAAGAAAAAAAATTTATAGTTCATCCAATACACTTAAAAAGAATAAAAATGCAGGAGAAAAAATGATAAAAAAAATGCAAGCACTTTCCTTAGCTGAAACAGAAAAACTTATAGAGGAACATGGAGGAAGTAAAGAGCCAGAACAATACTTAAAAAAATTTAAGAAATTAAATTATAAAAACTCTATAGCTTTAAGAGAAGAAATTGAGGCCTTACAAAGTCATAAGATAAAGGGAGAAAATGTTGTTAAAATAATAGACTTTCTTCCAGAAGATGCTTCAGACATAAATAAAATTTTTAGTGACATTAGCCTAGATGAGAATGAGATTAAACAAATCACAGAAATTGTTGCGAAATACAAATAAAAATGAAACAGAAAGAAGAACATGCGATAATACTAGATTATCTACCATATGGTTATCCTCTAGAAGGAAAGATGATGCCCTTAGCTCAAGCTATTGGTGAGAGTAATTTTACATTGCTTCAATTAATTCCTAGGAAGGGTGTTTCATTGCAGTCAAAGGAAAAAGTTTACATTGGAGAGGGTAAAAGAGAGAAGATATATTATATCTTTGGAAGATTACCCTCTGAAAAACTTACAGAAAATGCTAAATTCCAGTTAGAAGAATTTGTGACAGAAGTTGTTAAAGAAAGGGAAAAAGAATTTATAAAATTTTTCAATGATTCGACGGCGATAAACACAAGAGTTCATCAAATAGAACTATTACCTGGATATGGTAAAAAACATATGAGAGAAATACTAGAAGAAAGAAAGAAAAAACCATTCGAAACATTCGATGAAATGAAAAAAAGAATGTCAAGCATACCTGATCCGAAAACCGCAATAGTTAAAAGGGTAATTGAAGAGATTACAGGCAAGGAAAGAAATAAAATTTTCGTAATTTAAAATGAAACAAGAAATAGAACAAAAAACAGAAATGAAACCTATAAAAAAGGAAGATAAAAATGAAACAATAATTAGAATTATGCATACTGATATTCCCGGTAGAAAAAATGTTTATGTTGGACTTTCAAGAATAAAAGGAATTTCTTTTTCAATGGCTAATGCTATTTGTAAAATACTCAAATTAGATAGGCGGAAAAAAGTCCAAGAACTTTCAGGAGAAGAAATAAAAACAATTTCTGAAATGGTTGAAAACCCTAAAGTTCCAAACTTCTTAAAAAATAGAAGGAAGGATTTTGATAGTGGAGAAGATAAACATTTAGTTACTACAAACCTTGAATTGAGAAAAGAATTTGATATAAAAAGGTTGAGAAAAATCAGAGCATATAGAGGAATGAGGCATGCTCTTGGACTTCCATCAAGAGGGCAGAGGACAAAAAGCCATTTTAGAAAAAAAGGAAAAAATAGAGTGGTAGGAGTTAAGAAGAAAAAATGATAAGGAAAAATAAATTATATATTAGGCCCAAGCATGCATTTGAGTTGCATAGGATAAAAGAAGAAGATGCAATCGTTTCTAAATACGGCTTAAAGAATAAGGAAGAAATTTGGAAGGCGCAGGCGAAATTAAAATTGGTAAGAATTGCTGCTAAAAAAATGATTTATGCTTCTGAAGATGAACAAAAAGAATTTGTTGTAAAACTAAAAAAATTAGGATATAGTGTAGAGAACCCTGTTGAAGCATTATCTTTGACTGAAGAAGATTTATTAAAGAGAAGATTGCAAACAATTCTCTTTAAGAAAAAAATAGCGACAACACCTAAAGGAGCTAGGCAAATGATTGTGCACAAACATGTGGAAATTGGAGGGCAAATAATAAATATCCCTTCTTATCATGTAGATATCGAGGATGAGAAAAAAATAAAACTCGTAAAAGAAATTAAAATTAAAAAAGTTAAAGAAGAGAGCATTAATGAAGAAATTCTTGAGAAAAGAGAAAACAACGAAAAATTAAATGAAGATAAAGGAGAGAAAGAATAATGTCAAAAGAAAAAAAAGACCACACAGGAATAGCGCATATCTATGCATCTTTTAACAATACAATTGTACACCTTACAGATTTGTCTGGAAATACAATTTCAAGAATATCTGGTGGAATGGTCACTAAGCAAGATAGATTAAAAGCAAATCCCACTACTGCAATGTTTATAACAAAGAAGATGGAAGAAGAAATGAGGGAACAGGGAATAAATAATTTATATGTAAGAATTAGAGGGAAAACTGGAGGACAGAGTACAGGCCCTGGAGCTAATACTGTTGTGAAAACTCTTTCAAAAGATGGATTTAACATTATTAGTATTTCAGATATTACTCGAGTTCCTAGAGGCGGACCAAAAAAGAAAGGAGGTAGGAGAGGAAGAAGGGTTTAAAAAACCTTGAGCATCAAAATCAAAATGGAAATAATAGAAAATACTGAAAAAAGAATTGGGGCTTATTTGTCAATTGGGGAAAGCCTTGCGAATGCCATTAGAAGAAGTGTTAATGAGATAGATAATATTGCTATAAGTGATGTTGAAATATATAAAAATGATTCTGCACTTTATGACGAGGTAGTCGCACATAGATTGGGGCTTATACCCATCACAAGCAATCGGAAATTGGAAGAAGTTAAAAACAGCAAACCAACAATGAAATCTGAAATTAAATTGAGTTTGAAAATAAAGGGTCCTGGAATTGTATATGCAAAAGATTTAAAGGGTGAGGGAAAAGCAATATACCCTGATATGCCGATTGTTATACTGAATAAAGATCAAGAAGTAGAATTAATTGCTTTTGCGCGACTTGGCAAAGGAGAAGAACATGCAAAATTTTCCCCTGGGCTATGTTATTATCGAAAAAGTTCAGATATAAAAATAAAATCTGGAAAAGATAATGTAAAAATTGTTGAGGGATTGAAAGACTCGGTAATTAAGGGAAAACTTTCCGGGAAAATAGGAGAAAGTTTTACATCATATTTAGATGAGGATTTTGTTGAATCATTAGAGGGTTCAGAAAATTTGGAAATTACTCCTGGAGGAGACATTGTTTTGTTTGTTGAATCTTGGGGGCAAATACTCCCTAAGGAAATCCTACAAGAAGCTATAAAGGCATTAGACCGAAACCTTAAAGAAGTGTCAAAAGCACTCAAGGGATAAGCGGGGATGCCGGAGTGGTCAAACGGGTCACGTTAAGGCCGTGATAGCTTAGTGCTTACGAAGGTTCGAATCCTTCTCCTCGCATAAAAATCATTTATGTCTAAAATGAAAAAATCAAAAATTGAGAAAAAAATGAAAAAGAAAACAGACAAGATGTTAGTGGGAACTATTCTTAATACAAAAAAAAGAGAGGGATGGTTAAAGGTTTCAAATATGATTTCTACCAGCTCTAGAAAAAGAATTTCCTTAAATTTAAATCAAATTGATAAACAAAGTAAAGATGGGGAAACGATTGTTGTTCCTGGAAAGGTTTTAGGAGAGGGAGAATTAAATAAAAAAGTAAAAATAGTTGCTTTAAAATTTTCGGAAAGTGCTAAGGCAAAATTGAAGAAAAATAAAATAGAAATTTTAAATATTGACGAAGAAGTGAAAAATAATCCAGAGGCAAAAAAAGTGAAAATAGTAGGAGAAATATAAATGGAAAAAATAATAATTGTGGATGGGACAAATTCAACTATGGGGCGACTCGCGAGTTATTCTGCAAAACAAGTTTTAATTGGAAAAGAAGTAATAATCTTAAATGCAAATGATGTTATAATAAGCGGTGATAAAAAGAATATCCTTTTGAAATGGAAAGAATTAGTTAAAAAAGGAGGAAGCAGTCAAAAAGGCCCAAATATTTCTAGAACTCCTGAAAGAATTCTTAAAAGAGTTATAAGAGGGATGTTATCACATAAACAATCACGAGGTAGTGAAGCATTAAAAAGAGTAAAATGTTATAATGAAATTCCTGAAAAATATAAGGACAAGGAAAAAATAAGTGGAGGAAGAGAGAAAAAAGGAAAATACATTACTTTAAAAGAACTCTCAGAATTATTAAAACAATAAAATGGTAAAAAACAATTTGATAGTTAGTGGAAAAAGGAAAACAAGTATTGCAAAAGCAAACATTTCGGAAGGGAAAGGAGAAGTTTTGATAAATAATGTTCCTTACCAACATTTATCTGAGATACATAAATTAATGATTGAAGAACCCCTTATGATATCTAAAAAAATTCTTGGTGAAATCCCTTACAATATCAAAATCAAAGTTTCTGGAGGAGGAAATGAGTCTAGGATTGAGGCTTCAAGATTGGCAGTTGCTAAAGCAATTGTTAAAAAGTCTAAATCTGAAAAATTAAGAAAAGCAATGGCAGATTATGATAAACATTTGCTTGTTGCAGATACAAGAAGAAAAGAAGCATATAAGCCAGGCGATTCAAAGGCAAGATCAAAAAGGCAGACAAGTTATAGATAATTTGTTCTTGAAATAATTTTTAGATTAAATTAATTTTCTTATTTTATCTTGAGTGCATATTTTATTTTTGCAAGAGCTTCACGAATATCCCTTATTTCTTTTTCAGCTTTTCTATTTACAGCATAATCATATTCTGCACGAATCCTGTCTCGTTCTGCAGAACGGTTTTGAGACATTAAAATTATTGGAGCTTGAAGTGCTGCAAGACAGGACAAAACCAAATTTAATAAAATAAAGGGGTAAGGATCAAATGTGGGATTTTTCCAATTAAGAGTTATATGAATATTTAAAAACATCCAAAATAAAATAAATAAAATAAATAAAATAATAAATCCCCAGCTTCCCGCCATCTTTGTTAAAGCATCTGCAGCTCTCTGACCAAAAGTTAACTTTTTTGTAGAAGGAGATTTGTCTTGTTGTTTTTTTTGAGAAGTATTTTTTAAAGGATAGATAATTGATAATTGTTTTTTGAAACTTTCTTCTATCTCCCAAAAATTGGATTTCATCATATAAAAAACAAATCTACATATTTAAATATTTCTTAGTTAGTTTTTTATAGTCCAAAAGTTTATTTATTTTATGCATTTAAAAAAAGCACTTCCCGCCATAGTGATTTTCCTTTTGTTAATTTTTTTAGGAAGCGGAGCATACATGTATCTCGAGGGTTGGAATTTTTTAGATTCTATTTATTTTAGTACCATTACAATAACAACTTTAGGCTATGGGGATTTGGTCCCACTCACAAATGTTGGAAAAATATTTACAATATTTTTTTCTCTTAGTGGTATTGCAATTTGTTTATATATCCTTACAGCCTTAGGAAAAACCTTTTTTGAAATTGAAATGAAAAAAATTGGGTCTAAACATTTTTCTGAAATTAAAGAAGGTAAAAAGGTAGACTTTACGAGGCATTTAATTGGAGAGAGAATTCAAATTCATTCAAAAAAAGGTGTTTTCTTAGGAGAAATTATTGAAATAAATTTAGAAAAAATAAAAATTAATATAAATCGGAAAGATGGAATTCTTTTACCAAAAAAATCACAAGAAATTATTTCAGTTAATGTGAACGGAAAAATTAAGTGGAAAAATTAAATGAAAAGTAATGAAAATATAATTTTAATTGGGCTATTAATATTTTTCTTTCTCGTCTTAACTTCTTCTATCATTAAAAATTCTGATGAAAAAATGTCAAATGTGGAGAATAGCCTAATTACTAAAATAACTGATGGAGATACTGTAATTGTTAAAGGAGGTGAAAGAGTAAGGTTGCTCGGAATAGATTGTGATGAAAGAGGGAAGGCATGTTATTCTGTAGCTAAAAATTATTTAGAAGAAAATTTCCTCGGAAAGGAAGTAATTTTAGAGAAGGAAAATGAAGACGAGGACATTTATGGCAGGAAACTTAGATGGATTTTCGTTGAGGGTGAGAATCTAAATAAAAAATTAGTTGAAGAGGGGTATTGTGTTGCGCGTTTTGATCAAGATTCAAAATATAAAGACGAAGTAAGAGTTGCTGAAGAATTTGCGATAGAAAATAAAGTTGGATGTAAATGGTGAACAAAAAAATATTCTTTTTTATTTTCCTTACTTTTTTAATTTTAGGAATATCTTTATTTTTAATTAATGAAACCTCCTTTGATAAAAAGGAAAATAACTTGTCAAAAATTTGTATTAATGAAAATTGTTTTTGGTTGGAAGTTGCAGATACAAAAAGAGAGCAAGAGAGTGGGCTGATGTTTAGAGAAAAAATTGGAACAAACAGGGAAGATGGAATGATTTTTATATTTGAGGAAGAAAGTGAGCCAGGGTTTTGGATGAAAAATACTCTAATAAATTTAGATATTTTGTGGATTAGTAAGAATAAATCAATAATTGGATTTGTTGAAAACATTTCAAAATGTGTTGATGTTTGTGAAGTATATTTTCCTCCTGAAAAAATAAAATATGTTATTGAACTTAGAGGGGGAGAGATTAATGATAAAAATATTTTGCTAGGGGATCTGATTTATTTTTCTGAGGAAAAATGATTTTTTAGATTGTCTAAAGGACTTCTAACTTTTTTTAATTCTTCTTTTGACAAGTGAGTATAGATTTGAGTTGTGCTTAAATTGGAATGTCCTAAAAGTTCTTGAATTTTTCTTATGTCTGTCCCTTGCTCTAAAAGATGTGTTGCAAAACTGTGTCTTAGAGTGTGTGTATGGACTTCCTTAGTTAATCCGGCTCTTGAAGCTGTTTTCTGAACTATTTTCTGTATGTTTCTTTCGGTTAATTTCTCTTTAGGTCCAGAAAATAAATAAATTTGATTTAACTCTTTTTGAGAATTGGATTGTTTTAAAAGTTCTTCATGTAAAAAGCCAGGAATATTAAACATCCTATCCTTTCTCCCTTTTGCTTTTTTTAAATAGCCTATAGATTCATTAAATTGAAGGTCTTGTAATTTCAAATTAGTTATTTCGGAAACTCGCATCCCTGTAGCATAAATTAATGAAAGAATTAATTTGCTTTTTTTTGACTTGGTAGCATTAAGCAATTTTCCAATTTCTTCTTGGGTTAAAACAACAGGCATTTTACTATCTCTTTTAGGCCGCTTTATATTGATTGTAGGGTCTCTTGCGAGAATAGTAGAAAATGAATATCTAATTGCTGAAAGAAATAAAATAGATGATGCAGGAGACATATTCGATAACTTCTCTGACATAAAAAATTTAATATCTGATTCTCCAATATCTTCTGGAAGTTTATTTGAAAAATCCAAAAGTTCCCTATTAGATTTGAGATAATTCCGAATAGTATATTGAGAATTTTTTGAGATATTTAATTCTATTTTTATTTTTTCTAAAAAGACCTCTTTATTCATTTTATTTTGTGCGAACAAGAGTATAAAAAATTTATGTTGTTTCTCTTCAAAAATTTGAAAAATTAAGAATCGCATTAGGAAGATATAAATCTTTAAATATTCTTAAGCGGATAAAATTTTATGAAATTAAAAGGAGGAAATAAATGGTAGGGGCAGCAGTATTGTTATTTGTTCCATGGGCATTGTACTATTTTTGGTCAATAGCATCTTGGATAATTGCATGGTTCTAAAATAAGAAATAGTTTATGATTTTAGAAGCAATCATAAGTTTAGTAATTTCCCTAATAATTTTTTTCATTGCTTATAAAATAGGGGTTCGTATAGGGCAAAACCAAAAAGAGAGCGAGTGGCAAGGCAACATGATTAGGATAAAAAGAGGCGTTGCTGAAAGACAAAGAGCAGGAATTAAAGGCAGGATGACTGAAACATTTGCCCCTTTTTTAGAGGGATTTACTGGAAGAGCTAGCGAATCAAAATTTCTTGGAGACCCTATAGACTACATAGTTTTTGATGGGCTTGAAGAAAGAAAAATCACAGGAATTAAATTTGTTGAAATAAAAACCGGAACAAGTGGGATGAATGATGTACAAAAACAAATTAAAAATTTAATAAATAACTATCCTGAAAAAATTAAATTTGAAGAGATTAGGTTAAATGTTTTGGATAAGAAATAGGTGAGAAAAATTTAAATATGGTACTTTATGTCTGAGTTAATGAAAAAACAAGAAACAGTTACAATATCAAAAAAACAGATTTATATTATCCTAATTATATCAATCCTCATAGTTGGAGGAGCATTTATTTATTTTAATTTTGGAAAATTAAATATTGTAAAATCTTTTTTGCCTGAAAAAAATATTGCAAGAGTGAATATGGATGAGATAAAAGAAAGTGAATTAAATAATGCGATTAAGTCAATTCAAAGTTCTGGAGCTAAATTAAATGAAAGTGAAATCTTGGAACAACTAATTGATAGAAAATTACTCATACAAGAAGCTGAAAAAAGAGGGTATACTGCCACAGAGGAAGAAGTTCAAGAAATGTTAGAACAACAATTATTAGCTAACGGAATGAATTTAGAAAGTTTAAGAGAACAAATAGGGAAAAGAGAATATAATTTAGTCATAGAAAATTACATTGATCAGATAAAGATAACAAAACTTGCAAAAGAGTTGAAAATGGAGAATAATATAACTATAACTGATTTAGAGGGAAGACAATTTTTTGAAGAAAATGAAGAATCCTTTAAACAAATCCAGGCTAATGTAACTTATGAAGAAATTTCTGAACAAATTAAAAGCTTACTAGTTCAGCGAGAGGAAGTTTCGATTATTCAGGATTTAATTGAGAATCTGCGAGAAAATGCGACAATCTCCTATTATTAACCAGATATTTATATCATAAAGGTTATTTCTTAATATGCTCTTATATTTAAAGTAAAAATTTCTTAACTTAATATAAAATGAAGGTGTTAAAAATTTTGCCAGAAAAAGGAAACATAACTAGAGAGGTTTTATCGAATTTGGGAAGTTGGATTTATCAAAAAGATGAAGTGAGAGAAGTATTAATTAAAATTAAGTTTAAAGATGGTGTTGAAATGGGTTTTAAGAAAAACGAAGCAGAAGATGAATTATTAGAATTCTTAAAAGAAGAGGAAATTGATTAACCAAAACACTTAAAAAGGCATAATAATTGAAATAAATATTGTGGGAATAGACTTATTCTTTCATGGCTCAAATGGGAATTAAGAAAGGAGATAAAGTAGTTATTGAATATGAAGGTAGATTTGAAGATGGTCAAATCTTTGATAGTTCTAACAGAGAAGGAGAAAAAATGCCTATTAATTTTGTTGTTGGAGAGGGTCAAGTTATTCCAGGATTTGAAGAGGCAGTGATTGGTATGGAAAAAGGAGATGAAAAAGAAATAAAAATCTCCAAAGAAGAGGCATATGGAGATTACAAAAGTGAACTAAAACAAGAATTTCCCAAAACACAACTCCCAGAGGGTCAAGAAATTAAAGAGGGTTCACTATTGGTTTTGGGCACTCCTGAGGGAAAGCAAGTTCCTGTAAAGGTTTTAGAAGTCAAAAAAGAAAGTTTTATAATTGACTTGAATCATCCTCTTGCAGGAAAAAATTTGATTTTTAAAATAAAAGTAACTAGAATTGAAGTTAATTCTGAATAAGTGTAAGGAGGTAAATAAAAAATGGAAGAAACAAGTTCTGAACAAAAAACAACATCTAACAAAGTTTATGTTGGAAACCTCCCTTGGAGTGTTGATGATGGCAAATTGAAAGAACTTTTCTCAGAATATGGGGAAGTTGAAGAAGCTAGTGTTGTTAAGGAAAAGTTTTCTCATAGATCAAAGGGATTTGGCTTTGTTACTTTTAAAGCAGAAGATTCTGCTAAAACAGCTGTCTCTAAGATGAATGGGAAAGAAATTGAAGGAAGAGCACTAAAAGTAGATATTGCTAATCCGATGGAAGCTAGAGAAAGACCTCCAAGAAGAGACTTTAATAGAGATCGAGGATTTAATAAAAGATATTAAATAGCTAAAAAGAAAAATTATTTTTGTTTTTATTGAAATTATTTTGAGAAAATTAAAGAAGTAGTCAATTAAGATATCTGGAGGATAATTAGGCACTACAAACTAAGAATTCTTAATTTTAGGTACTACTTTATATATGTAAAATGTTTTGAGCGTTGATAGAAACTTTTGTTTATTCAAATTTTGAGAAAATTGAGTGTTGATGCCTAAGAGGTATTGAATTTAAGGTCCAGAGGTTAAATTATGACTAAAGTAAGCTTAAAATTGGGTTCGCACAAGGTATATTGTGCGAAGTTTTAAGGGGTTTTTAGGATTTTTTAGAGGGTTTTTCGCTTGTGTAGGGAGTTTTTGCTTTTGATAGGAAGTTTTATTTTGTATCTATTGTATTAAAGTAATTGATCCTATCTAGCCCATGTCTCAACATCAAAAGAAGCAGATTCTAGTCCTCTCCTAAAATCTCCTTTTTTTGGAGGCTTTAGGCTCCCGGAATTAAACATTTGTAAAAAATCCTCTACAATATATTTCTTGCCGTCACAGAATAACTCATTTTCATCCAATCTGCTATTTCCATCAGCATAAGGAAAAATCGAAAAACCGAGATTTTCTAGTTTTTCTTTATATTTTTTAGAAAGATTATCTGCCAAAATTTCATAGTATTCGTTTTCTCTTGTTAATTCTAATTCTGCACGATAAAAATTCTTTACTTGAGAGGCTTGAGAATTAAGCTCTTTAATTTTATTTATTAAAAATTCTTTATCTGGCTTAACAAACCCTTCCAGATTTGAAATTTTAGAGATTTTTCCAGATAAATCTTCGGCTAGCCAAGAAGTGCCCGTTTGTTCCTTGAAGAAATATATTTCTCCCAACTTATTAACATAAATGCCGCTTTCCATAAGTGGAAGAAATAAAAATAATATTTAAAGATTTATATTAGAGATTTGGAAGATTAAAGGCTAAATTGTGAACCCAAAAGCCCAATTAGTCCTATCAAAAGCAAGTAAATTCCGACAGCATACCTTAAAAATTTTGGGAATGCTAGGACTAAAATTCCTGCAATTATTGCTAAGACTGCACCGGTTAGGACTATAGAGATTGCCATGTTAAGTTTAAGATGGTGAGATTTATAAATTTATGTGATTTTTAAAGGTTGTGCGAATAAATATTTGATGCAGAAAATTAAATGTTTTGCTAGTAAGTTTTTGTTTTGGGTTTTTGGGCTTGAGAAACGATATTGAATTGGGAAAGATTTTTTGGAAAGATTAAACCTTGGATTAAAGTTATTTGGCTAAAAAAAATCCTAAAAAGAGTTGAAGAAAAATTAGTTTTTCATTTTTTGAGTATTAAAACAGCTGTTTAAATCAGGAAAAAAAGGTTAAATCCTGAAAAATATAGTTAAATTTATGTAAATTTTCAAGATAAACTTTTATCGACGATAAAAGGGTGTTTAAAGATGTTTTAAACAGCTGTTTAGCTGTTTATTTAAGGTGTTTAAAAATAATTTTTTAAATTTTAAGGTGTTTAAAACAATTAAATAAGGCATTAAAATGGGTTCAAAAACGAAATATTTAAATAGGTTATATCCTCTATTATTACTATAATTTGATGAAAATGTTTAACTGGTTATTTAAAAAAAAGGATGATGAAGGAATAAAAGAGATAAAACAAGAAATTAAAAACTCTTTTTCTAATGTAAAAGGAGATGTTGAAAAAATAAGTGGTTGGATTAATCACTTAAACAACCAAGATATTTCTACAAAAAGTGAAATAAACAGCTTAAAAGAGAGTTTGTATTCTATAAAAGATGAAATTGAGCAGTTAAAAGAAGTTATAAATTTAATGAATGAGGGTGTTTCTAAACAGCTGTTTAAAACACCCAAAGGTGTTGATCTTAAACAAACAGCTGTTGAAGTTGTCCAAACACCTGTCCAAACACCTGTCCAAACAGGCAAATTTTATGGAATTTCAAACCTAAGTGTTACTGAAAAGGCAATAGTTTGGATATTGGCACAAAATGAAATGAAACTGAGTTATGAAGATTTAGCTGCAATGCTTGGAAAAACAAAATCAACAATAAGAGGGCAAATAAATAGCATAAAACAGAAAAGTGAGGGATTAATAAAGGAAACAAATGAAACAAATGGTAAGAAAAGAGTCTATATACCTGAAGAAATAAAGGAAAAAATACTCAAAAAAGTGAAAGTGAGAGTTCAGAAAGAGAAAAAGAACAAGAAATGACTTA
>Ga0210057_1000655_pt1 | contig 56584 bp, 57 predicted proteins | sample CryGeyCG2114_010_2_FD_183968 | JGI IMG/M metagenome (GOLD analysis project Ga0210057, IMG submission 183968) | Groundwater microbial communities from aquifer - Crystal Geyser CG10_big_fil_rev_8/21/14_0.10 (SPAdes) (version 2) | ecosystem: Environmental > Aquatic > Deep subsurface > Groundwater ...
ACATTATTAAAGAAGAATTTAAAAAATTTAAAAACTATGACGTAAATAACGCGTCGTCTATAGTTCTGGACGCTAAAACCGGAGGAATACTTGCGATGGTTGGGAGCGTTGACTATTTTGATTTGGAAAACGATGGTAATTTTAATGCCGCAACCTCCTTAAGGCAGCCGGGATCTTCATTGAAACCTATAACTTACGCTGTAGCTTTTGAGAAGGGATATACTCCGGCAGCGCTTATTATGGATGTAAAAACAGAATTTCCTACAAGCGTTCCTGGGGAGCCGAACTATATACCTGTGAATTATGACGGTAAATATAAAGGACCTGTTCAATTAAGGTTCGCTTTAGGAAATTCACTGAATATTCCTGCGGTTAAAATGCTTGCAAGAGTAGGAATTGAGCCGGTGATGGAAAAAGGATATGAGATGGGAATTGAAAACTGGGAGCCGACACGCGAAAACCTGTCAAAAGTGGGATACTCTCTGGTTCTTGGGGGGCGTGAGGTTAGCCTTCTTCAAATAACGTCAGCGTATTCTGTATTCGCGCGTTCGGGCGAGATGCTTCCGCCTTTTGCTATTCAGGAAGTAATAGACAGAAAGGGTAAAACCATCTATAAGTATGATGAACCCTCAAAAAGACGGGTTTTGTCTGAAGACGTTGCTTTTCTTGTCTCTCATATACTGCTCGATAACAACGCAAGGCTCGACGTCTTTGGACCTAATTCTTATTTAAATATTTCAGGAAGAAGTGTTGCCGCAAAGACAGGTACGACTGACGAAAAAAGGGATAACTGGACTATCGGTTATACGCCTTCGTATGTAGTAGGAGTTTGGGTGGGGAATAACGATAATTCTCCTCTTGATCCAAGAATTGCATCGGGTGTAACCGGAGCTTCTCCTATCTGGAGCAAGATAATGCGTGCTGTTCTTTCGGGAACGAAGAATGAGGAATTTAAACAGCCAGACGGAGTTATAGCAACTCAAGTAGACGCGTTCTCAGGGGGTTTGCCGATAGACGGCCAGCCAACGAGAGTTGAGTACTTTATCAAGGGAACCGAACCTTCGACTAAATCGCCTATTTATAAAACCTTAAAGCTTTCAAAACACGATTCAGGGAAACTTGCCTCAGACCAGGAAGTTGAGAGGTCGGACTATGACACCGGTGAGTATATAGTTTTTGAAGAAGATGATCCTGTGTCAACTGATGATAAAAACCGCTGGCAGGAGGCAATAAATGCGTGGGTTGCTGAAAATTATCCCGCCGACCAGACCCAATACCACCCACCTACGGAAAAGTCGGAGTATAAGTACGATTAAAGAATACTTATCTGTAAGTTTGAGTTTTTAAAACAACTTTTAAAAATCCAATCTCGAGCTTTCTATCTTTTCTGAGGTCTGCACTTTAAACGCTTCTCTTTAAAATGAAACCGCTCATTCTAACGTTCGTACGAACATACGATAAAGCATAACTTCCCCATACTATTAATTTATTAATACAAACGAGTTGTAGAAAAAAATTTCAAAGGCTATTGAGGTTAATTCCCTACCCCACCTTAGCTTTGAGTTTGGTTTTTAGGGCCGAGATGATTTTTTCTCTTATCGGCGTCACGTCTTCGTTTGAAAGGCTCTTGGTTCTGTCCTGATAGGTGATTCTAAATGTCATTTTATTTTCGTACTCGTCAAAAAGCTCGACGTTTGATACCAGATTACTTTGGCTACTCATTACGAAAACAATTTTTTCATACGGGACTTCTTTTTTTGCCTCTACTCTAATATCTTCAATAACCGGAGGGTACTCAGGAATTGGTTTGTAAACTTTTTTCATGGTAGCAAATGAAATTAGGTTTTCAAAATGCAGTTCAAAATTCACAAGACCCTCCTCCAAAAATTCTATATCGCCTACTTGTCTATTTTTTATAAATACATCAGCGCCAGCGCCGCCTTCGCTTCTGTTTTTAAACGCGTAAGATTCTATCCCTAAATCATTGAAAAGCTGTTCAATAATGCCCTTTGCCTCAAAAAAGATTCTATTACTATTCTTTTTAATAACCCCTGCGAGGTGCTGTACTTCCTCAGGAAGGTCTCCCTTTTTCTTAAGATAAACGTTTGCTATTTCAAAAAGCATTAGGTTGTCAGAGTAGTTGTTTCTAACCACCTCAAGAAGACTCGGAATGAGTGTTCTTCTCATAAAAACGTGTTCTTCAGAAAGCGGATTTAAAATTTTTACCGCAGTATCAATAGGTCCTTCAAAAAGGTTCTCGGAGATCATCGAATAAGTATAAACCTCGTTAAATCCCCAGTATTTAAAGGCGTCTTTTACTCTATTTTCCCAATAAAACTTGTTTTTTTGAAGGTTTGATGCCTTCTTTTGCTTTATGGGGGGAAGCAGTACAGGGATTTTATGATAACCGTAAACTCTTGCGACTTCTTCTATTATATCTTCTTCAATCCTTACATCGTTTACCCTAAAACTCGGCACGGTTACCCTGATAATGTCTTTTGCGTTTTCAACCTCAAAAGAAAGATTTTCCAGAATGGAAGTTAAAGTTTTTTCGTCAATATCAACTCCAATTACATCAGAAATTCTTTTTTTCCTGGCTGTAATTTTTTTAATTTCCGGCTTGTTTGGATAAATATCTAAAATATTGCCTACCACTTTTCCATTTGCGTATTTTTCATAAAGCTCTATTCCTTTAAGTATAGTCGGGGTAATTAATTCCGGGTCTACCCCCTTTTCATTTAGAATTGCTGCCTCACTTCTGATTCCCAAGGCAAGAGACGTTTTTCTTATCAATTGAGGATTATTATTGTCAAGGAACAAAAGGATTTTTGAAGTTTTGTCTGTTACCACACTATTTTTAAGCCCCATGATTCCGAGTAAGTCCACGATTCTTCCTCTCTCATCCTCCGCGACTATATCTCCCCCTTTTAGAACATGGGTTTTTTCATCAAGCGTAGTTATGGTCTCCCCGCTTCTAGAAGCTCTTATGATAAGTTTTTTTGTATTTAACCTATCTAGGTCAAAAACGTGCGCGGGGTGTCCTACTTCACGCATGATGTAATTTGTAATGTCGATTAGATTATTTAGACTTCTGATATCACTTTTCTCGAGTCTATTTTTAATAAAGTCAGGAGAATTGTTTGCTTTCACTTCCATAACTACTGCGGTAACCCTATTAACAAGCGATTCATCCATTTTTATTTCCAGCAAATCACTTTTGTTCTCAAATTTTACATGTCTGCGCAAGCTTTCCTCAATAAGTCTTGCCTTAAATCCGTATTGGGGCAGAACGGCTGATAGTTCTCTTGCAATACCTGCTATAGACATAAGGTCCGCTCTATTTGTGGTTATTTCTATGTCATATAAGTAGTCGCTGTCTGTTTTTTCCATTCTTTCAACAGAAACACTTGAGAGAGAGAGGCACTTTGAAATATCAGGCGGTTTTGCGCCGGTTTCTATATGTTCTTTGAGCCAGCTGTCTAAAATTTGGATATTCATAGTTAGTAATTAGCGATTAGTATTTAGTGATTGGAATTATTCATAGCCTAAAACTGTTTTAGAAACTCAATGCGGTTTGAATAAATTAGCCTCAAGTCCGGGAGATTTAGTCCCTCTTTCATCATTAAGACGCGTTCAACTCCCCAGCCAAACGCAAATCCCGTGTAACGTTCAGGATCTATTTTGCCAGCTCTTAGAACATTCGGGTGCACCATTCCCGCCCCTCCCATCTCAAGCCAGCCTTCCTTGCAGAGCCTGCATCCGCGGCCATTACAAATTCCACAGCTTAAATCAACCTCAAAAGACGGCTCTGTGAATTGGAATTGATACGGGCGTATTCTTGCTTTTCTGTCTTTTCCAAAGTAGCTTTTAACAAAATGTTCCAAAACTCCCTTTAGATGTGAAATTGTAATTCCTTCATCAACCACCAGTCCTTCGAATTGGTGAAACATTTCTGTATGCGAAACGTCGCTTTGTCTTCTGTAGCATTTTGCAAGATTCAACATTCTTATGGGGGCTATTTGTTTGCCGGAGGAGGATTTTACAATGTTTAGCATCTCTCTAACCTGTCCGGAGGATGTATGAGGAGTTAAAATCATAGGACCCAGTTTTTTATCAGGTTCGGTATCTATAAAGAAAGTTTCCCATTCATCTCGAGCAGGATGGTCTTCGGGAAAGTTGAGTGCTTCAAAAGCGTACCAATCCCACTCTACTTCAGGATATGCTACTCTGCTAAATCCTATGCCTTCAAATATTTGAGAAATTTCCCTTACCGCATGTGTTACAAGATGAAGCGATCCTAAATTTGGTTTTATTCCGGGGCGCGTTATATCAAGCTTTTCTACTCTCTTTTTTCCTTCGCCTTTTTTTAATTCCTGTTTTTTATCCCTGATTACTTCTTCTATAGTTGATTTTATTTCGTTTGCTAGCCTTCCTACTTCCGGACGCCTATCTTCGGGGATTTTTTTTAAATTTTTTAATTCTTTAGTTAATTTGCCGCTCTTACCTAAAAAATCCACATAAATACTATTTACCTCATCCACAGTATCCGCCTGCATAAGAAGCGAAACGGCGTCATTTTTTATATGTAATAACTCTTCCTCCACGTTTTTATATTATACACGCACTTTCAGGAAAGAAAAAGCCTTTTTGAAGTTATTTACCCCGCGCGCAAACTTTTTTCAGATTTAGCATATTTAAAACAGTACGCTTGCCGTTGGGAAATTAGTCATTGCTAGAGCGAAATAGGCCTTAGGCGTTGCGGGGTTTAGTAAAAACCTTTGAAAGTATTGTCTCAAAAGTTTTGGGGTCCTCATTAACAATCCCCGCAATTATTTTTCTGTCAAGGATTATCTCTTTTCCCTTAAGATTTTTTATGAATTCACTGTATGAATACCCTTTTTCCTTAAGAGCACCGTTTATTCTTGTTATCCAGAGGCGTCTTAAGTCCCTCTTTTTTCTCTTTCTGCCATGGAATGAATACTTGTCTGCATGAAGAACCGCCTCATGAGCAGTTTTTATAAGCCTGCTTCTGGTGCCTCTGTAGCCACGTGCAAGCTTTAGCGTTTTTTTGTGTTTACTGCGCGAAATAGTTCCGCGCTTTACTCTAGTCATAAATTTAGTCTTTAGCTATGCTTTTCCAAGCATCTTTTTAACTTTCTTTGCAAATTTTCCCGTCAATTTTTTCTGCTCTTTCATCCGTCTTAGTGTCCTTTTACTTTTTTTAGACCTAAGGTGAGAAAGGTACTGGCTTCCTCTTAGAACTTTGCCTTTTTTAGTTACCCTAAATCTTTTAGAGACCGATTTCTTTATTTTTAATTTATTTTTTTTCATACTTATTTTTTTGTTACTATTACAACCAGCTGTCTTCCCTCCATTCTCATTTCCTTTTCCTGTTTCGCTACGTCTTCAAGTGATGCTAAAACACGGTTTAAAACTTCCTCGCCTAAATTCTTTTTAGTAATTTGTCTGCCGGCAAACTTTACGGCAAACTTTACTTTATCTCCGTCGTTCAAAAATTCTCTTGCCTTTTTTAATTTTATTTCTAAATCGTGCTCGCCGATAAAGGGTCCAAAACGAACCTGTTTCGTCTGAGACGTTTTAGTGCTCTTCTTCTCCTCTTTCTTCTTCTTATTTAACTGATACAGGAATTTAGAGAAATCGATTATTTTTACCACCGGAGGTTTTGCCTGCGGCGCGATTTCAACTAAGTCCAACTCTTTTTCTCTTGCCAACTCTCTTGCTTCATTTATAGACATGACGCCAATTTGCCTTGCGTTACTATCAATAACCCTTACTTGAGGCGCTCTTATCTGGTCGTTTTTCCTATAAAAGAGTTGTCTTGTCTGTATGTTAGTTTTTCTTCTCAATGTCTTCTTTAAGCTTTTTTATAAGAGAGGAAAGATTTATTCCCTTCTCCTGTCTTCCGTCTCTGTGCCTTGCTGTTACTATTAATTCGTTCTTTTCTCTGCCCTTATCTTCTTCCTGACCGCCTATTATACAAATTAAGGGTGCTTTTTGTAAAGCCGCATCTCGTATTTTGCCCTGCATGGTCTCATTGCGTGCATCAAGCTTAACTCTAATGCCTTCTTTTTCAAACGCGCTTAAAACTTTTTCAGCATAGGAATTCTGTTTGTTACTAATGGGAATAATTACTACCTGTACGGGTGAAAGGAATATAGGAAAAACCCCTTGATAGTGTTCTGTTAAAATTCCTATAAATCGCTCAAATGACCCGAAAATTGCCCTATGTATCATAACAGGACGTTTTTCAGATCCATCATTATCTATATATTTCAAGTCAAATGCCTCAGGCTGGTGGAAATCGAGCTGGACTGTAGCAAGCTGCCACTCACGGCCCAAAGAGTCTTTTATATGAACATCAATTTTTGGCCCGTAAAAAGCACCGTCCTGCTCTTTTATCGAATATTTTAAATTATTTCTTTTTAATGCTTCCTCAAGATCTTTTTCCGCTTTATCCCAATTTTTTTTACTCCCTGCAAATATTTCCGGGCGCGTCGCCAGCCTGAATTCATATTCAAAACCGAATTTATCGTAAAATTCTATCATCATTCTTAGAATTGAGGAAATTTCGTCCATAATTTGATCCTCGGTTACGTAAAGGTGCGCGTCATCCATAGTAATTTGTCTTACTCTTAAAAGGCCGTTAACCTCTCCTGATTTTTCGCGCCTATGAAGGCGCCCCAATTCGGAGAGTCTCAATGGAAGCTCGCGGTAGCTTCTAGGCCGGAAGCGGTATATTACAGTCGATTCCGGGCAATTCATAGGTTTTAGAGTGTAATTTACTTGCGGTACCTTTTGTTTTTTACCTTTGACATCAATTTCTACCATTGGAACTTTACCTTCTGCTATTTCTTCATCTTCATAAATTGGCAAATTATACATATTGTGCTCTCCGAACTTTTCCCAGTGACCGGATTGCTTGAACAGCTCGCTCTTGACCATTATTGGCGTTGATGTCTCCTGGTAGCCGTTTTTTTCGGTTAGCTCTCTTATGTATTTTTCAAGCTCTTTAAAAATAATCATGCCGTTAGGGAGCCAAAAAGGAGCTCCGGGAGCAATATCGTTTGTAAAAAACAGTTCCTGCTGCTGCCCTATTTGTTTATGATCTTTTAAATTGTCTGAGTTCATTGAATTTGTTATTCTATCACAAATTGGGGTTATTTTTTGCTACAAACTCAACTATATTTAATACGAACGTCCCCACAAAAGGTACATAATCAATCTTTGACACTAGAAAAGCAGCGGTTGTAAGAAGTATTGTCGCCCCGACCGTTATGCCTAATCCCCACGCTACACCACCCAAAAAATTATGGAGCAGAATTTTTTTTAGCGGTTTTTTGTCAATACTTTCTGCAATACTCATTTTTTTATTGTACCAAATTATGCTAGCCCAAGTTCAGTATCAATCTGCTGCATCGCAGTTAATACTATTCTAATAAATTCCCGAATAGGAATATTAAGTGCTTCTTCACATTTCATAATCTGTTCTCTGTTTACACTTTTTGCAAATGAACTGTCCTCTAATTTTTTTAGTACAAATTCGACAGTTACACTTTTAAGCTTTTTGTCAGGAAGAATAAGAGCGCAGGCTACTATAAAGCCGGTAAGCTCGTCACAAGTATACATCGCCCAATCCATACTGGATAGCGGTTTTAACTGAGTATATGTATAGTTGTGCGCCTTGATGGCATACATTATCTTTTCGGGAATTTGCTTGCCTAATTTTTCTTCAAGATAAAAAGTATGCCTTTCGGGCGTTTTTCTCGTAAGTTCATAATCAGCATCGTGTAAAAGGCCTGTTATTCCCCATTCGTCAGCGTCATAAGGAATCGCGTTTTTTGCGGATAAATAATTTGCGAGGGCGCGCATCGCAGTTTCTGCTGCCAAGTGGTGGCGAATTAAATTCTGAGACTGAGTATATACTGTGAGGGTTTGATAAGCTTCTTCCCGCGTCATACTACTAGTATTAAATATTAAGAAGAAAGTATCAAGTATTGAAGAGAAATTGTAGTCAAGTCTTAATTAATAATTTGTGGACGACGTTGGGATCGATACCTGCGACCTCTTCGACCCGCCTGCCTGGACATTTGTGACCGCTGGTGGATTTGAACCACCGACCTTTACGATGTCAACGTAACGCTCTAACCAACTGAGCTAAGCGGTCAGCTTTGGTAGACGGGTGTCAACGACGCGCTCCCCGCCTGCAACGCTATGCGTAGCATTGCGGGCAGGTAACCAACTGAGCTATAGATCCAAGTGCATAGCGGGCAGGTGTCAACGAAGCGTTCTACCACTGAACTAGCCGTCCTGGAAGAATAATTTTAACAAAATAATTCCTTATAGACAATTAATTTACCTCCCGACTTGGTACTTTTGGCCAGCATTCATATCAAATCCTCCCGCCTCAGCTTCAGCTCTTGATGCTACGATTCTTGGATCGCCTCCCGCTTCTTCCATTCGATCCTCGTAAATACTGCGCGCGTTCTGCGGAGTTTCATCTACTCCAAAACGTCTGTAAATCCATGATCTATAAGACTCTCCTTCAGTAACATCTCTTGATTGACTTTCTCTTTGTTCTGTCATGATTAGCACCTCCCTTCGTTAGAAAATGTTTGCGAAAAAAGAGCAAATACATTTTCTTACGTCCGCCAATGTCGCTCTTCAAGCCGTGTTCAAAATTGAACTGAAAAGGCTTGAGGCAAGACAAGGTGGACTTACTCTCGCCAACAAAAAACCTCCCCTTCTTGCCCCGAGTTTATCGAGGGGTGGGAGGTTTGCTTTCGAGTTAAGAAACTTACTCTCCCACACTTACGCTTCTCCTAGAAGGAGAAGTTCCAGTGTGAGTAGTAGGTTTCTATTCATTAAAGTTAGAATATCATCGGTTTACATACTTGTCAAGAGATATAAATACTATCTTGACAGGCCTTTTTGTGTTTGATAGCATATCTTTAATGGTTAGAAATTATTCAAACAAATTTATTATCCGCCTAGTCCTTTGGGACTAGGGGAGTTTATTTGGTTTGAATAATTAAAAACTATAAGAACTCCCAAAAAAGCAAGGGAGTTTTTTTATTGGTTTTGCACATTGACAAACCCTTGCGATAATTTTTGGTTTCCCCGATTTGGGCATAAGTTTTTGTGTTCAGAATGGGGAACCCAAACCCAAACCCCGCCATCATGCTAAGGAAAGGGAAACAGTTGACAAATAATAATGGCGCAGACAAATCTTCTTCAAGTGACGTTGGTGTTAACGGCGTAGTTGAAGTTCGGGAATCAGGAAAGTATCCTATCCCGAACAGCGAAGGAGTCGTCGTTCTCGCACAGCGTTACTCCTCAAGAGGAGGAGACTGCGTCGAACTTGAAGTCATCGGAGTCAGAGTAAACAATCTTCTGGTCGAAGAGATTAACCCAGAGGAGGAAGGAGTATCGCACAACTTTCCTTTCAACGGCAGATGCCCGCAGAAGGCGACCTTTCTAGAGGAGAATGGCCAGAAGAGCTATCGACTCACGATCACCTGATCCTGAGTCGAGAATTTCCAGTACAGCACAACGACTTAATTCAACACTTGGAGGTGTAAACGGTGAACGGAAATGAGGTAATAGAAAAGGTGGCAAAGGCCTACCAGAGGGGAGGAGTTGAATGGCCGCCTAGCCTTTCTGGTGAAGAACAAGATGTTTTGGTTCAGCGAGTCTCGGGCGTTCTGTTCGACGTAATCGGCAGGAAGTCCGACAGCTTTCTGGATACAGCTAACCAGAATCTTTCTGTACCAAGGGGGGGCGGCGTCATAGTCTTTACCGAACCCGGGCAGGAGGTGACTGCTTCAATGCTGGCAGCAGCAATTGAGTTTGCGAAAGCAGTATTTGAGGCCTACCCCAACTCGGAGAAGGTTCCAAAGCCTTTTGTTTGTATGAGTCTGTCAGCAGATGTACTCGTGCCATCAGGAAGTCCTCCGGAAGCAATTCCTTCTCCAAGAAGGAACAAATCCGGTTTCGGGGCGTGGGGCTGCTAAGGGGTCTTGCAAGGGTTTACGGAGACGGATATGAGTTAAAGGATCGTGAATTTCACGAAAAAGCCTCGCGATTTATCGCGATCCCCAAAAACTCTATCCGTCTCCCCTACTCAAAATTTCAAAAGGTGAAAATAAAAAGAAGCCTAGCCGGTTTGCCTTACGATGGCACGCTCGTGATGCAGTGTAAAGCTGGTGCCGTGCTTTTTTGCCATTCCGAGGTACTGCTTCTCCTTCTTTCTGCTCTGAAAAATTCTTCCCAAAACATTTACTTCCTCCATCTTTTTTCTGGTGTTTTGAATAGTTATAAGAACCCACTCGTAAAATGCCAAATGATATTTGCCAGGTTTTTCCGGAACTTCCTGACTAGAAACCTCTTTAAATACAACTTCCATCTCGCTTGAAGCCTTCTTAAGCTTTTCTATTTCGAATCTGATTTCCTCAATTTGAGCTTTAAGCTGTTGGCTCTCCGCGTGCTCTTGTCTGGTAGGAGCGGCTAGAAACTCTCTAACATAAGCCTGGTGCTCAGCGCTAACCGGCTTTTTTTCTTCCTGCTTTTGCTCTGCGGAGTCGGAAAGTGCAATTTCATCGCCCTCATTAAGCTGTTTTTCCAAACCAAAAATCTGACTTTGAATGTCTTTTCTTGTTTTTCCTAGCTCGTCTGCTGTGCTTTTTCTTGTTTCACTAATGAATTTAAGAAGACTTGAGGAAACTGTTCCGCCCGCTTCAGCAAGACTTGAGCCTATATTGCTACCCTGCGTTTTCATGACACTATTATAGATTATTAAGTTAAAAATTTCAAATTTTACTCAAAAAATCTATGGTTTTTTGCTGTCTTATAATACTTGCAACCAAATAGGGATTTTTCTTTATTTCTTCCTGCTGCGCTTTATCCTCAATTTTTGAAATCGCATCGGTTATATCCTCAGCCGTTACTACAATTTTCTCCTCGTCAGCTACTTTTCTTAAGAAAAATTCGAGTTTTATATCGCGCTCAGCTCGAGTCCTGTATTCGTCTCTTAGCTGTTCTCCGCTAACTTTTTTGGATTCGAGATATTGTTCCAGGTTCATTCCTAGTGTCTTTATTTCATCTAAGAGCTGGGATAAAAGCCTTGAAACCTCTCTTTCAATTATGATTTTTGATATAGTTATTTTAACTTTTGAGATTCCTGCGGTAAGAATTTCATCAATCGAAGGTTTTTGCTCTTCATGTCCTGAGCTTGTCGAAGGATTCTTGCCAGGCACAACTATCTTGCTTTTCGCGGTAATATCTTTTATAGCCTTTTTGTAATCTCCAAGCTCAACTTTAGGTTCTTCGGCAACTTCAGCCGTAAATTTCAAATCTTCTCCGTCTTTAAATTCCTCAATGTGTATTTGCGGAGTTATAATTGGTTTGAGGTCGTGTTTCTCAACAGCCTTTCTGTACTTTTCGGTTATAACTTGGCGCAGGAGTTCTTCGCGAACTGTTTCCTCGGAAATCGATTTTTTAGCAATTTCTTTAGGCGCCATGCCTTTTCTAAAGCCGGGGACAGATACACCTTTTAAAAGTTCTGTTTCTACCCTATCCCGCGCGGCTTTTACTTCCTGCCAGGGAACGGAAAAACTCAACTCGACGCTTCCGTCGGGAAGCCGGACGAGCTCTTTTTTGGGGGTTTGCTTAGGTGCGATTTGGTTTTTTGTCATCTGGATATTATAAATGCGTAGTTCTGTTTGTTCAAGTATAAAATATTATTTGTTAAAATCTGAAAGATTTTTAAGCCTTAACTTTTACCCCGCACCCAATGCCCCATTCGTCAGCCCGCCCCGCTTCGCGGAGCGAGGCCGGGGAACGTAGGTCAACTCCTTGCTCGCGAAGTGAAAAACCAGAATGCCCCGCCCGTAAGGTCGTGGGTGCGGGGTTTACTCGAGTGCCGATGAAGGGACTTGAACCCCCACGCCCTTGCGGGCACTGGTTCCTAAAACCAGCGTGTCTACCATTCCACCACATCGGCGCTTTATTATTATATTCTCTCTTTTAAAAATCTTCTACCAAACCCTGTTTTAAAATATTTTTCCCTTTTAACAGCTTTAGCTTTGTTAAGACATGCTTCGTAGTATACAAGTTTTAAAGGCAATCTGTATTTAGTGGCATCTACTTTACCCTTTAAATGTTGTTCGATTCTATTTTTAAGGTTATCTGTCCAGCCTATATATAATAAACCATCCTTTTGACTTTTTAGTACATAAGTGTAGTACATAATGTAGCGTGTCTACCCGCCCGCCATCGCAAGACTGACTTGCTCAGGCGTTGCGGGCGGGCCATTCCGCCCGCCCGCCTCGCTTGCCGAAGCGAGTCGAGGCGGGCCACCACATCGGCAGGAAAAAAATATTAAGTAGAAACCTGCCCGCCATGCTAACGCAAGCGTTGCAGGCGGGGCAGCAAGTATTAAGCCTGAAATTAATCAAACTTAAGCCATGATATTATACAATGCCATGCGATTCAATTCCAGCTTATATGGTGATAGTAACCTCGTCGCGAAGTAAGCTTACGTACTCTTTTTCAATAGATTTCATAAAAGAGTTAACACGCACGGCCCATGTAGGTGACTCGGCATAAATCGGACCAATTTTCCATACATTGTCCGCACCACGGCCATAGTATTTTTCAGAAAGAGCCTTGGTTATAGTATCAATACCATCTTCCCAAGATTCAAAGTATATGTATCCTCCACCCCAACCGTAAGCATTATACGAGTTAGGCATAAGTCTCTTACCAAAGGAAGATTCAAGACCTGAGATAGCAGGAAGAAGCTTCCAGTCTATTCCGTTTTTGTCAGCAAGCTCAACATATGAGTCAGCAACCTGAACTAAAGGTGAGTCGTATTTTTCAAAGACTCTCTTAAGAGCAGCCACGCGAATGTCATCACTGCTTATATTGTCAGCGTTAACCACGAGCTGCGCAGACGCAGTCTTGTAAAGCATTTCTGCATCAGTTGTTTTAGGAAAAATGAGTCCGGCCGCAATAATAATTAGCGCCAAGACGAATATTTTTTTCATAAGTTTTTGTAACTAATCAAGCTCTTTTGTATTCCAAAAAAACTTGAGGATTACTAAAACTTTTGGGGAATATGGGGGTTAATCTGTTCTTGGGGGTTAATCTTAATGCGCCACCCCCATCCGCTTAGCTTCGCTAAGCTTGTGGGCGGTCTCCCTCATTTGTCTTTAGACAAATTCAGTCCGACCCATCAAAAAATCCTAAAGTAGTTTTGGGCTACCTTAGGACCTGTTGCGTAGTATAGCACTTGACTATAGGTTTGTCAAGCCCCAAGACTACAGGCCGTGAGGGGTAATTTGAAGCTAACTATAGACGTGTGGATATCCTTTCCATTACGTATAATACAGTTTCTGCCCAACTGCCGTTGCTTACAGGGTTATACTTTTGCATAATTTCATACGGATCGACTAAGCCAATTGCCACATACCTTTCAGCAAGACCTTTTGAGATTGTTAAGATGGCATCACTATAATCATCAAAAAAAGTAGTTTTGCCGCCGTATATCCCGTACCCCCAGCAGTTATGTGAATTCTCCGGGGCGTTTTTACAGAGAGTACTCTCTTTCATAGCAATTGCCGGAATTAGTCTATAATCAAGCCCGTAGCTGTCAGCCTGTTCTACTATCTCGCGCGCATAGGGTTCAAGCGGTGAGTCGTAATCGGAGAAAAAAGTCTGAAGTGCGGTTACTCTGGCGTCTTCAGTTTTAACAGTTGTAGTCTGGTCCCCTGCCCTTTCCGGTACTGCCTGATAATAAGCTTTGCTTTCGGTATTTTTGGCAAGAAGAGTTTTGTGAAGCTCTTTGGAATTAAATAGCACTGCGAGAAGGGAAATAACTAAAAGGAAAAATACGGTAAAAGCACTTACAAAATATCCTCCTACAAAGGCAATTCTCTTACCCATATCATAATGCTTACATAAATTTTATATGCTGTCAAGGTCAAATTAGCCTAATTTAAAGGGATAATCATAAATTTCCAAGCAGATTTTTATATTTGTTCTTGAGCTCAAAAACTGATAGAATTTACGTAAGCCGAGGTGGTCTGCCCGCACTGCCAGGATGTTGAAATGGTAGACAAGCACGGTTCAGAACCGTGTGTCGTAAGACGTGGGGGTTCGAGTCCCCCTCCTGGCACAACACAAAGGCCTTAGCTTTTGCGTTCGGTCCAATAGAATATTGAACCTCACATTTTCAGCCTGCCTCGCTCAATTTTCTGAGCGGCGAATCCCGCTGAGCGGGACGACCTTCTTTGAGCGGCGAACCAGACTTGAACTGGCGACCTTCTCGTTGGCAACGAGACGTTCTACCACTGAACTACCGCCGCACGTCCTAATGGACTTCGCTCTGCGGTTTTAATAAATTAAAACCTTTACGCTTCGTCATTACTCCTTTTTTCAAACGCTGCGCGTTTGACATAATTGCAAATGAGCGTGTACTGTAACCGCGCAACTATAGACATCTATCAATGTTCCCTTTCTCCTTACTTCAAAATACTTCGTATTTTGACTTTAAATTGTAAAATTGCGAAGCAATTTTAAGTGGCAAAAAAGCCGACCGTAAATATGATGTCTGACATTTTGTCAGACCGAATGCAAAGGTCGTGACTTTTTTGCTGTGCCTAGAGCAGGAATCGAACCCGCATAACCGCTTCTTCAGAGCGGCGCCTTGACCACGTTGGCAATCTAGGCAAGTTTTTGTTTTAGTATTCTACTATATGTTCTCTGTCTATGGCAATTCGCGCACACTAAATCGCATTTAGCGATTTCTTGCTTTATTTTTGCAAAGCTAGACGTATTCCCAATCGCCATGTAGGAAATGCTTCTTATTTTAACTTCTCCGTCTCTATGGTCAAAATCCATAACCCATGGTGGATATATTTCCCCGCAATCCATGCATGGCTTGTCTTTTTTGAATTCCTCGATAAATTTGCGACGTTCCTCTTTATATTTCTGTTTTCTTATTAGTGCTAATTTTAATTGTCGTTCTCGATTTAACTGATAGTAATTCCTTCTCCATTCTCTGTAACAATCGCTACATTTTTCATAATATTCGCCTGTACGAAAGCCCGTTTTCCTTTTGTAGAAATCTTTTAACTTTTTATTCAGTCTGCATTTAGAACATTGTTTCACTACTTAAAATATAGATCAAAACGGTTCGAAATGCAATTAGGGTTCTTCAGACACGCGCCTTGACCAACTTGGCAATCTCGGCAGATTCGACTTCGCTCACTGCCTTTCGCGAAATCGTAAACCCGTACTAAAAGCGGGTCAACCCTGAGTTTATCGAATGGGTGACCAACTTGGCAATCTCGGCTCTGTGGGCGCTAGAGGATTTGAACCCCTGACATCTTCGGTGTAAACGAAGCGCTCTACCAGCTGAGCTAAGCGCCCTTACGTCGGAATTAATATCGCGTGCTTCGTTTATTGTGAGCCAATAAACTTCGCTAGCTTCATTATTCCTCCTTATTTCGAAATACTGTAGTATTTCGACGGAAAATTCATTCGAATTTATCCTCATTCTCCTCTCTTCAAAATTTCAAAGAAATTTTGACATTAATTTGTTAATTTATTTTAAGCTGTTCCTCCTTTCTTCAAAATCACTTCGTAATTTTGACTGTCAAAATGCTTAAGCAATTTTGTCATCCCGATGTTACATCGGGATGAAGTAGCGAAGCAGCAAGCCGAGAAGCGCATTCGACTTTAGTCGAATCAAGCGTAAAGACTTTGTCTGATTCGCATGTGGGCTTGAGAGGACTCGAACCTCCACGCCTTGCGGCACAGCCACCTCAAGGCTGCGTGTATACCAGTTTCACCACAAGCCCAAATAACAATTAAACTATTATATCACCTCAAATTAGAATAGAAATGTACTGTAAAATCACCTCGCCCGCCAAAGCTACGCTTGGCGTTGCGGGCGGGCCACAAGCCCTAACTTGTCTTCATATTGTAGCAAATATTACTTGGAATACAAGGATTGTTGTCCTATAGGACTTGACAAATGGCGTAATCTCGCTAAAATGCTACTTCGTGCTCCCTTTGTAATTAGTAGGACAAATAATGTATAAATAAATTATGAGAATAACCAGCCCGGCTTTTTCTAACAACGAAATGATTCCTGCAGAATATACCTGCGACGGTGCGGATGTTAATCCAACTTTGAGATTTGAAGATGTTCCTGAGGATATTAAGTCATTAGCATTAATAGTTGATGACCCTGACGCTGTAGGCAAAACTTGGGCCCATTGGATAGTTTTAAATATTCCTCCTGATATTAGAGAAATTCATGAGGATTCGGTGCCTGAACACGCGGTGCTTGCTATGAATGATTTTGGGCACACTCAATGGGGAGGTCCCTGCCCGCCTAGAGGAGTTCATCGTTATCATTTTAAGCTATATGCCTTGGATGAAACGCCAGAGCTAGAAGAGGACATGACACTTGACGAGATAGAAGAAGCGCTTAAACCCCATATAGTTGACGAAGCCATGCTCGTCGGCCTCTACAGCAGGGAGTAATTATTTTTTTTAGATTTTATTTCCACTATTTACTATGGATATTTTTAATTTGCGTACAATTTACATATTGTTTCTTTTATTGTTTGGAGTGCTTTCAGCGTACTTTCTGTTAATCCGGGAAAATGCTCGAATTGAATCGCCAGTAAGCATTTCTCGCGAGTTTGAACCTATACAGAGTTTAACAAACCCCGCCTCTCAGGAATTGAAGTTACAAATTCCCGATAGCTATGTAATTTCCCAGAGAGCACACGTTTACCAGACCTTCAATAACTGCGGTCCGGCAACGCTATCAATGGCACTTTCATATTGGGGGATTGACTTGAACCAAAAAGAACTTGGAGACATTTTGCGCCCTTATCAGGTGGCCGGAGGCAACAATGACGATAAGTCGGTTACGCTCAAAGAGGTTGCGAATCAAGCTGTAGTATACGGTTTGCATGCATACTTGAGGCCGAACGGAACATTTGAGACTATCGAAAAATTTATTTCCCAGGATATTCCGGTGGTTGCCCGTACATGGACGAAGGTTGGTGAAGATATTGGGCACTATAGAATTGTGCGCGGTTATGATAAAACCGCTCAGGAGATAATTCAGGATGATTCCCTTCAGGGGGAGAACACAAGATACTCTTACAGCGAATTTAACGCTATGTGGAGGCCATTTAATTACGAATACCTGATATTGGCTGATGAAAGTAAAAAAGACCTTGTAGAAGCGATTTTAGGCGAAGAATTAGATGAGAAGGCCGCGTGGCAGAACGCTCTTGTTCGTATTGAAAATGAAATAGCGCGAGACCCTGATAACTGGCATCTAATCTTTGCAAAGTCGAGAATTTATTATTATCTTGGCGAATATGAAAAATCTGTTGGGCAGTTTGAAGAGGTTGAAAATAAATTGTCTTTTAGAACTCTTTGGTACCAAATTGAGCCTATTTATAGCTACTTTGAACTCGGAGATTACGATCGTGTATTTGAAATAACAAGTAGAATCCTTAATAATGAAAACCGCGCCTTCTCCGAACTCTATATTATTCGCGGTAATATTTACAAAAACCAAGGAAACATCGATGCCACACGTGCCGAATATGAAAAGGCAGTATTTTACAATTCAAATTTTACCGTCGCCCGCTCCGCCCTCAATTCCCTTTGATTTTAGTCCGCCTTCGCGTAAAGCTTCGGCGGGATTTCCGCTCCGCCGGGTTCCATGCGGTATCTGGCTTCGCTCCAACATTTTTGGGGCATGGAGCGCCACTCCCGGAGGAGTAGAAACCAAAGAGCACCAGCTTTACTCCACTGCTATGTAGCACAGTAGCAGGATGATGGTGAGATTTACCGACTGAAAAATGCAGTTGACGATTGTGAGACAAAGCGTGAATTTGAAACTGCTCTGCTCTATAATTACAACGTCAACCCGGCACAGGAGGCGCTTTCAAGTCTCTAAATCCTTTTGACAATCAAGAGGAAACTGAGTATATTAGACTAATGACTACTAAAGATTTAAAGCAAATATCTAAGTTATTAGACGAGAGGCTTGATAACAAACTTGAGCCTATTCAAAAACACTTGATGTCCACACAAAGCTTTTGGAATCTCATTCAAAAACTCTAACTTCACAGGCGAAGACGCTGAATTCCCACACGAAAATGTTAAGAGGTCTTAAAAAGACCCAAGATATTATGCTCGATTCTTTAGATGGTGAGCAAATGCGTCAAAGGAAGCGACTCGAGAGAATTGAGGAGCATATCGGGCTCTAGTATACTTCTAACACTCTTGCTGTGGATGTCGGTCTAGGCCGTTTAGTCATGTAGTCCGTATTCTTAGATAGGGCTCGGTCTCGAACCTTATTATTTTAAGGTATTAATAAACCTTGTCCATGCTTTATAAATCTCCTTGTTATCCTTTTCTATAATCGTTAAGTGTTTTTTAAACGATTTTAGCGTAACCACCTCGCAGATTTGTTCTTCTTCAAATGCCATGTTTAATCTATTGTCTTTTGTTAAATGCGAAAATACTACAAATAGACTGTTTACTTCCTTCACTTTAACCTTCTTATCCTTGTTTAAAGTAGCCGTCCATAGGCTTCCATCAATTACAATTATTGGTGTAAATAAATGTATCACGTATTGTCCCATACCATAGTGCTCTTTAAAATAATCCAGTGCTTTTGATGTTTTAATAAGGGCTTCATAAATAACACTTTGTTCGGATGGATTACTGAAAGAAACGTGGTAACTTTTATGCAAAATGGCATCTTTGTATCTATGAGTTTTCATACCATAAGCCTTTAAATCATCAAATAATAGGTCGTGAAACTCTTCGTGTTCTGATTTAAAATTCTCGGGTTGTACTTGAGGCCAATTCATTCTTCCATTGTCGAAAAAAATCCATGGCTTAGTAGTTTTTTTTACTTCTACGACAAGATGTGAAATTAACTTATTTTCTCCCCCAGCCTTAGTTTTGGCGGGCACTTTTTTAATAAAAGAAAAATCAACATACACAGCATGTACATCAATTTCTCTAGATTTTCCTTCCTCCTTATCTTCAAATAGTGCGCCATTGTAGACCATCCAGCTTGCCTTATCCAAATCAGTAGAAATCAAAACTTCAGCTGGAAAGCCCACCTTTTCTAAGTCTTCTACAATTTTTTTAGATAGATCTGTCTTCATAAAATATACCCTATGTGTTTATGACAGGGATTATATCAAAAAATAATACGTGAATAACGAAAGTATAATAGTACTATACCTGCACGTGCTTGCTGCCGGTCCTGGATTCCCCGCCTGCAATGCCTTAGCGGCAAGCTATGGCGGGCAGGGAACCAGAATAAACGGATCCCCGCCCGCTAGGGCCTGAGCTGGGAGACCAGGATTCGAACCTGAATAAACAGATCCAAAGTCTGTTGTCCTACCATTAGACGATCTCCCAGCGCAAACTCCAGCGATGGCGGGCGGGCAAAGTCCGTTGTCCTACCGTTAGACGAACCGGCAATAATTGACCTCAAACATTATATCAGTTTAGCGTTTATTTGCAAAAAATCGTTCGTGACCTCATAGGTTGAAGATGTGGGATCAGATAGCTATTTCACTACACCCTTTTAACTAGAATTGGAGTATAATGTATTTGTGGATAAAACTTCCCCTCGAGGCACAATAATCCTAACCTACAAAGGTAAATTGCTCCTTATGTGCAAGAACAATAACCCTATGGATGAAGGGAAATACCCGTGGTGTCTTATCGGCGGAATCCGTGACAAGAAAGAGTCTTTTGAAAAAGCATTGGCAAGGCGTGTAGAGAAAGAGATGGGTATAAAGGTCGAAAAAGTTGAGTTCGTGTCAGAATCTTGTTACCACGCCAGATTAACAGACAGTAATGTAAATCAAATAGAGCGGGCAGAAGGTAAATTACTCAATTTCTTTACTCTTGAAGAAACGAAAAAACTTTTTCTATCGGATTCCGCGCAGCAATTTATACCAAAATTTGCCTCTCTTATATGGTAAATTTTAGGGCCATTTCCTGTAAACGTGAGCACAAGGTCTCCATAGGTGATTACCCCATAGTTTGCTACTTGATTTTTCTTATGCTATAATGAATTAACCGCAGATTGTACATGAGTACATCTGCTTATATTTTGATTTAGTTTTTAAAAAGATAAAAGATACCTTATTTTTATAGCTTCGTATCTTCTTCAAACATAAAACAACTTCATATTTGAGCAGAGGTACTTGTTTATTATTTAGCTATAGAATTATTTAAAGATAGTAAATAGTTACAGTTGAATACAAAATAAGTGGTCCCAGTGAGATAGACAAGTCATCTCACGGGACCCCGTCCCATTAGATATGAAATTATCTAACGGGACTGGGGGAGGTGAATATAAATGACAAATAAATTATTTATAGGAAGTCTTGATTATGCAACGACAGACTCACAGCTCGAAGAGCATTTTTCTCAGGCTGGTAAAGTTTTATCTGCTAAAGTTATAGTAGATAGAAATACAGGCACAGGAAAAGGTTTTGGATTTGTTGAGATGTCAACTGAAGAAGAGGCAAAAACAGCCATGAGCAAATTAGACGGCTCACAGCTTAACGGCCGCTCAATTGTAGTTAAAGAAGCAAAACCACAAGTAGCAAGATAAAAATATGTATAGAACAAACGGTGGAAGCCGCAGCCACGGTAGGCGTGGCAATAATTCTCGTGCAAATGGACCGAGCTTTCAAAGCAGGCAGGCAAGGAATGTGAAAAAACTCGATCCGAACCTTTTTATCAAAAAGGCAAAGGATGTCAGTGCAGAAATTGAGCAAAAAACCCCAAATACGCTATTTTCAGATTACAATATAATAGATAAATTAAAACGCAATATTGCCGATCACGGCTATTCTGTTCCTACAGCAATTCAAGATAAGACAATTCCACAAATCCTTGAAGGGCGTGATATTATCGGGATCGCAAATACCGGCACCGGTAAAACCGCCGCTTTTCTTATTTCACTTATTAATAAAAGTTATCTCGACCGCAACCAAAGAGTTTTAATTGTTGTTCCTACCCGGGAACTCGCAATACAAATTAGCGACGAATTCCGCATATTTGCTAAAGGAACGGGTCTTGAGATAGTCTCTACAGTCGGTGGAATGAATATTAGGAATCAGACATATGCTCTGCGCCACAAGCCGCATTTTGTTGTTGGTACTCCGGGAAGACTTAAAGATTTAATACAAAGGCGCGAGCTGAACTTAATGCTTTTTCAAAATGTAGTTTTAGACGAAGTGGATAGGATGGTTGATATCGGATTCATAAAGGATATTAAGTATCTTATTTCGCTCATGCCGCGTGTACGCCAGTCGCTATTTTTCTCGGCAACTGTTGATAATAGAACGCAGGATATTTTGAAAAATTTTGTTACAAATCCTGTAACAGTTACCGCAAAACAGCAGGATACGGCGGAAAATATAGATCAAGACGTGGTAAGACTTACCGGCGGCAGGCCAAAAATAGACGTTCTCCATGACCTTTTGACCCGGCCGGGATTTGATAAGGTAATTATCTTCGGGAGAACAAAGTGGGGAATGGAAAGGCTTTCTAAGGAATTAATAGCGCGCGGATTTGCAACAGCCGCAATACATGGAAATAAGTCTCAAAATCAGCGCCAGCGGGCGCTTGATGGCTTCAAAAATGATGAGCTGAAAATATTAATCGCAACAGACGTTGCTTCTAGGGGAATTGATGTCAATGACGTAACGCATGTAATCAATTATGACGCGCCGGCAAGTTACGACGACTATGTTCACAGAATAGGTAGAACAGGACGCGCCGGAAAAAAAGGAGTCGCCCTAACCTTTGTTGATTAATTCTATGAAGAAACCTGCAGTGTTTGACGTGCTAGTTGTGTATACTGACGGAGTTGCAACAAGTGCCTCATCAGAAAATCCTTTAGATACAATGCCCTTTTCAGCTCGCTCTAAGCATGCAGATTACAACGATTGCTATGGATACCTTCTTAAAATTTGTAAGAAGAATAAATTAAAAGCTGGATTTACAACAACAAAAGACATTACAGAAAGCGGTTATTTTAATACTCATTGGCTATTCAAAAGAGATAAATGGGTAAAAGTTAAAAGCGCTTGCTACGCTCCGCTTATTTTTGACAAATTTTCTCCGATAAACCAAAAACAGAGAAATCTACGTATATCACTTTTTTCACATATAGCGATTAAACCTTTCAACGCAAATAAAATCTCCTCTATTTTTTTCGATAAGCAGAAAACATACGACGCTTTAAATAAATTTACTATACCAACCGTAACACTAAAAAATAAAAGCGTAAGAGCGATTAGCATAGCAATTTCGGAACTACAAGAAATGATTGATAAGCACCCGAGGAAAAATGATTTTTCCAAAAAAATTGTAATTAAAGATAGATTTGGTGCGGGCGGAAACAATATTTACTGCACTAAACTAAATCAGAGAAAAGAAGATATCCAAAAAATCGCTAAGGATAACGGAAAAGTTTCATTTATCCTACAGCCTTTTGCCGAATTCGAGGATGCTTACGGTTTTAAAAGCAATACAGGATTTAACGATACCCGCGTCATCTACTTAGGTAAAAAAATTATTCAAGCTTATATTAGAACTTCAGCAAAGGACGATTTCCGTTGTAATACACATCAGGGCGGGAATATTAAATATATTTCAAAAAAAGAAATACCATTTAAAATAAAGCAAATGGCAAAAGAAATTCTAAGTGTTTTAGATGATAATAATTCATTGTTCGCGCTAGATTTTATCATAAGTAATAATGGAAACCCTTATTTAATGGAAGGAAATACAGGTCCGGGGTTGAATTGGAGCTTATCGCTTAACGGTGACGAAAAGAATACAAAAAAGCTAATACGTAAAATTGTTAAAGAATTATATTCTAGAGTTTTTCCTAAAACTCCAAATTTAGTAGTTCCGTTAAGTGTCGCGCTACCGATTACTTAATTACTAATCTCGGTTTTTACCCCGCACCCAATGCCCCGTTCGTCAGCCCGCCCCGCTTCGCGGAGCGAGGCCGGGGAACGTGGGTCAACTCCTTGCTCGCGAAGCGAAAAACCAGAATGCCCCGACCGTAAGGTCTTGGGTGCGGGGTTTACTCTTCCGCAGCAGTTTTTTCACCGGCTTATTATACAGATTGAGCAGCGCAAATTTATATATAATAAATTTACAATGAATCCCATCGTAATACTTTTTCGTCTAGTTCTTCCTCTCTCAATTCTTAAATTCCCGCTAATCGGAGGAGGACTTGCGATAATTCTAGACAATTTAGATTGGCACACAAAACAGCTTTTTGGAATACAGCCTATTTTTGAATATCAGCTGATAGACAAATTTCTTGACACTTATTATTTAGCTTTACTTGCGATTGTTGCTTGGAGGTTTAGGAACAAATTAATTAGAAACGTTACTGTCGGGTTATTTGTCTACCGATTTATAGGTTTTGTACTTTTTGAAATAACCGGGATAAGAATGTTTTTATTTATCTTCCCGAATATTTTTGAAAACTTTTTTTTCTTTTACTACATTATAAAAACCACTGCTTCGTACGAACCCAAAATACGCTATTTAGGCGTTTTAATTTTTATTATGATGGTTGCATTCCCCAAAATGCTTCAGGAATACTCTATTCATGTAATTCAAGAACCCTTGGAATTAAATTTGTTCGGCTATAACTATATATATCAAGGGGCTACGCATCAGATTCTTTATATAGTAACAATTGCTGTTTTGCTGGGAATTTTTTATAGAAAGAATAAAGAAAGACTTAGCCAACAAAAGTGATATTTTCCGGCTTTTCCCAGAGAGTATATGACTGCTCCTTATAGGTTTCACTGAGCATATCATCAGTTATTATAGTAAGTTTGCCTAGTAAATCTTGAACTTTTCTATTATTCCCGCAGATTTCGTCTATTGCTTTCAGTATACCCTCCTCAACCTCTATTCTCGGCATGCCCATTTGATCTTTCTCACTGATTATAAATAAATAGGGTAAATTACTGCTCTCGTCTCCTACCCCAATGGCTAGAATTTTATTTACTCCAAATATTTCTGAGGCACTCTTAACCAGCTCTATAACAGCCTCCTTTCTTTCCGGTATGGGGAATAAACGCGCAAACGCTTCTTCAGCCGACTGTCTTTTTTGCTCCACCATTTAAACAAATTTTAGTAAATTTGAGGCTATTAGTCAAGTCGTTAGTTATTTCCACTAAACTCCCTTTTTTGAATAATAAAACCGCTTGGAAGCTCAACAGTTTCTAAAACCTTGCCATCTATAATAACCGTTTCAAGCCAGCCTTTATATGACCACGGCTGCTGCGGGTCGGGTTCTATAAGAAGATAAACAATGCCATCTTTGTCTTTATGCGGTGTGTATCCGTACTTTGGGGAAAAGCGCCATAAAATAATATAGTCGTAAGGGTCTGTTAATACGTAAGGAGTAAATATCAATAGTCCAAACTTAGTGTCCTTTGCGTCGTTATAAATATATTCTACGGCTCCTACCTTTCCTTTAATTTTTGCAAGTCCCCCTTCGTTTGGCGGGAATAAATATATTGTTTGAATGCGTAAGACAAAATATATTAGTCCTGCCGCGATAAAAATAATTGACAACGTTTTAGTTAGCTTTCCGGCCCTATATGAAACGCCCAATATTATTCCGAAAATTATTAGATAAAATGATTGAAATCCGGTTAGGAACCAATAGCGTATGGGAAACGGATAGATAAAGCTTAAAGCGACTACTATACCAACGATTATTAAAAGTAGATTCGTGATGCGGCTCTCTTCTTTGGAAAAAAACTTTTTAAGATAAGTAAATCTAAGTATAAGAAATACTATTAATACTGCGGGTAAATGCGTAAAGTATCCGGTGTGGGGAACAGAGGATTTAAAATTTTGAATGAATTCTTTAATGTGTGAATTAATTAAAGATGAATATCCTTGAGATTCGCCTCCTACAAAAAGCCCCTTATTACTTCCTCCGGTAAAAATTTCGACAACTGATTTTGTCATCAAAAAATCGTGTCTTAGCTCAAAAAGTACTTGTGGAAGAAGAAAGATCAAACCAATTAAAAAGGAGTAAGATAAATACTTTTTGTTTAATGCTTTACGCTTGAAGATAACTATATAAAATAAAGTCGCAATTAAGAGAAAGACCCCTAACGCGGTTTGGAAGTGGAACATAAGAAAAATTGTCGGGAATAGAACGAGTTGACACTTTGGTTTTCTGTAAATTCCCAGATATAGAAAAACTGCATAAAGTGTCACTAAAAACCACATAGGATGAGGATTCCAGACGTATGTCGCGGCGGCCGCAGCTTCTGGAGAAATTGCGAAAAGAAATGATGCAAAGATGGCCTGAGTTTTTCCGAAAAGTTTTGAAACACTAAGGTAAATAAAAATAATTGTGCTAAGGCTTATAAGAACCATGGTAAATAGTGTGCCTATCGGATCGCCATTTAAAATTGCAGTGGGAATTGCTAGAAGGTAGTAATACAATGGACCCTGGAATACTCCGCCCAGGCTCGTATAAGGCCCGATTAGAGTTAATTTGTGGTTGAAAACAATATTTCCTACATCCATCATATCCCTGCCCTGGTCTATTAGAAAAAGATAATTATTTGACAAAAACTCCTGCGCACGTAAGAAAAATGCGAGTACAAAAATAACTAGAAAGAAAAAATGGGAGTAAGCTGTTTTTAATAAAATGTTGAATAACTTCATATAGCTAAGATTATCATATCTTAATAGGTTCTATGTTGAAAGAGAAAGAAGAAAAATTGTACTATTAGAACATCGATATTATTCTATGAGTAGAGCAAAAATACTTCTAGTTGTTGGAATTTTAATTCTGGGACTTATTTTAAGACTCCACAACTACTCTAGTTATCCTCAGAGGGGCGCGTCAAGCGACGAATATACTTATTCATTTCTGGGTTTGAGTTTGCTTACCAACAAACACGTTCCCGAATCTTGGTCAAACCTTTCCGCTTATAAAAATAGGTATGACATGACTATAAATAATTTATATTTTCCCATGGTTTACCCCTATTTTGACCATCCTCCGCTAAATGGTCTCTTAGTTGCTTCATGGTCTATTTTAAATGGGGAGGATACGTTTAGGGCAGTAGATCTTAAAACCATTCGTCTGGTTCCTATATTTTTAGCGGTTATTTCATCAATTTTAGTTTTTCTTATTGGGCTTAGATTATTTAATTACAAAACTGCTCTCTGGGCGCTTCTAATATTTTCTACAGCAACTATTTTTGTAATGAACCAAAGGGTTGTATTTGCTGAGAACCTATTAACGCCCATTCTTCTGGGAGCAGTTTATCTATACTCTACTACGAAAAAGATGACATTCAAAAAGACTCTAATTCTTGCGCTTTTATCAGGACTTGCTTTCTGGACAAAAGAGCTTGGAGTTGTGGTATTTTTTACAATACTCTTTTTGTTTTTTGCGGACAAAGTAAAACCCAAATACATTCTAGCACTAAGTACAGTTTCTATCCTTTTTTTCTTGGGTTACATAGGATACGGGCATTATTATGACGCTGATCTTTTTTGGCAAGTTGTAGGTATCCAGTCTGACAGAAGAATAGGTCCAGAGACTTTAATGCTTTTGACCCCAAATCCGGTTATAGTGAATAAAACATACTTTGACGGCTGGTATCTTTTAGGATTTCTTTCTATTTTTATCACATTTCTTGACTATAAAAAATACAAAATGATTCTTGTTCCCGCATTTATTTACCTTATGCTTATGATTTTTTCTTTAGCAAAAGATGGTGAGATGGGTTGGTACATGATCCCTCTTTTTCCTTTTATGGCGATATCAACTGCTGCGATTTTGGTAGAAAATCTTGGAAAAAAAAGCTGGGCAGTTTTCCTTCTGCTTTTATTTGTCGGGTTATATCAAGTAAGATACTTGTTTGAAGCAAACTTCGGATTGGTGCCTGCGCAATTCAGGTTTATTTTAGTTTTTATGTTCGCGCCATTCGTACTTGTTCTGATGTTTAACAGAAAAAAAATATTTGATTTTCTGGTGAGCTTTTCTTTCTATCTTTTAATCTTAGGGACTATTATTCTAACGTATAACTACATCCACCCTGCGTAAATTTATTTCTTGTGTTTGAAAAACTCGACTTGCCTAAGTCTTTTTAGGGCTCTCTCGCGAGTATTATATGGTCCGCCTAAATTCCTTTTAGTTTTCTCAGATATTACGTAATATCCTTTTTTTCGCTTTACTATCATAGGTTAGTATCCCGGAAAGTAGTCCGTTACTATCTTTGAGTTTTCAATTCCTATCTCCTTAAGGACTTTTCTGTACCTATTTACTATATCATTTGAGCCGGAAATATAAAACAACCTGCTTTTATAATCAGGAACGGTTTTTTTAAGGGTATCTTTAGTTATGTAACCCACCCCGCCTTTCCAATCTTTAGGAATGTTATTTTCGTCTTTTAGTATGCAGTAAATTTTAAGCCCTATTGTTTTTTGAGCTTTTTCAAAAACATCGCTATAGACAAAGTCACTGTCACTGGAACACGTATGAATTAATACAATGTCTCTTTCTTCGCTATTGTCCAAAAGATATTTAACCATACTTCTAAATGGAGTTATTCCTATGCCTCCCGCGAGAAAAGCCAGTTTTGTAGTTTTGTCATTTGGCAGAACGAAGTCTCCCGCAAGACTCCCTGCAGAAATTCTAGTACTGGGTGATAACTCCAAAAGAGCTTTTTTAAAACTGCTCGCCTCATCATCAATTCTGGCACCCAAAATTATATCTTTTTCAGTCGGAGACGAAGCTATAGTAAAATAGCGTCTGTTTCCTCTGGAATCCGCATTTTTATGCGGTAGTGTCCACTCAAGATATTGTCCAGGCTTAAACTCTATTTTTTTTGAAGGCATAAAAACAAAATCATATATAGTTGAAGATAGCTTTTGTTTTTCCTTTAGAGCCAAAATAATTTTTTTCTTGTAGCTAACCAGATAGGAAAAAATATTTCCAATAATAAGCGCTAGCTCCGGGGAAGAAGATATAAAGTCAAATCTAATTCTTGAGGAAAATACTAACCCCACGATTACCCCGTAAACTATTTGTTTTTTTCTTGTGGGAGGAGTTGTGAGGGGCTCAGTAAGCATTATGGTTCCCAAAAATAAAATAGGATACGCGGTAAATGCCAAATATAAAGTTGTCGTAAGGGAAAGGTTTGAGAATTGATTGTAAAGAATTAGTTCTAAAACAGCTGTTACTAAAAAAGCAAAAAATAAAGAAAAGCGCCTTAACTTTCTGATAATTAATAGCCCCAAAACAAGTGTCGGAATAGTTAGAATGGGAAGCGCGACCCACCAGCTAGCCCCAGTAAGCTTTGTGAAAGAAATCAGTAAAATTGCTATTGCCGCAGGATTAAACAGATGTTTTTTATTTATGGTTAATATGTATTTGGATGCCATCGCGATAAATGAGATTAGAACAATAAAACTTATCTCTTTCAAATTTTCTGCCGGTGTTACTATAAAAAATAGGATTAAAGCGGTTATTAAAAACGACTCAATATTTGTCGGAGCCCTAAAGATTAGAGACAGGATTTTGTTAGACAAATAACACGAAAAAATAAAAGCAGTAAGAGATATTATTTGGGATAAAGGATTATAAATAATCAGACCAAAAAATGAAAAAAGAATTGAGAGCCCGGCAAGGATTAGAAGGCCGTACAGAACTAGTCTGTACATGGTAATAGAATTGAGAAAGTTGTCTATAATTTTTAGCACTTTGTTCATTATAATAAATTTACAATTTATGTATAATGAATTTAATGGAAAGCGATTTAAAAAAAATCGGATATGCTTTTTTGGGTTTGGGAGTAATTATGATTTTAGGAGCCGTTATTCAAATGATTTTTGTATTTACAAGTGTTATAGATCCTGTAGGCCTTTTTTCATTCAAAAATAGTGATTTTGCGATTGACGCCTCTACTCTCTTTCCGCAGCTTCCATCAGATTTAACAAAAGGACTAAAAGTAGAAATACTTCCCGCGGAATTAATAAATAAAGCGTTGAATTTATCCATGAATACTGTTCTTATGTCAATTATTATGCTCGCCGGGTCTAAAGTCGCCTCAATAGGAGTAAATCTTCTAAGGCCTGTTTATGTTAAAATGCCTTTGAAGAACAGCAATGGATAAAAAAGATGTTAGGAAAAAATTGACTCCGGAACAGTATAATATCTGTTTTCTGAAGGGAACAGAACCCCCTTTCAGCGGAAAATATACAGACAATAAGGAGCATGGAATGTATGCGTGTGTTGTATGTGGCAGTAAATTGTTTAACTCAGATACTAAGTTTGACAGCAAGACAGGCTGGCCTAGTTTTTGGGATACTGTAGCAAAAGAAAATGTAAAACTTGAAGACGATAACTCCTTAGGAATGACAAGAATAGAAGTCCTATGTAAAAAATGCGATGCACATCTTGGACACGTCTTTAACGATGGGCCAAAACCAACCGGACTTCGCTACTGCATAAATTCACTAGCGCTAAATTTCATTTCCGGGAAAACTAGTTCGAGTTAAAATAAGAAGACTTTACATTCTTCCAGAACGCAGTTTGCCTGCATAATTTTTTTTCATCCTGCGGGTTTTTTAAAATAAATTTTACAGCCTCCTCCAAAAATATTTCATTTTGTGAACCTTTAAATAGAATTATTGCTTCCGGCTGAATATTTTCTTTAAGGTGCAAGCCTAATTGCGTTGAATTTTTAAACCAATCAACCTTCCCTGCCCTATCCCCTTCTTTTAAAATAGGAAGCGCAAATTCTTTGGTCTGCGGACCCACGCAACATATATAATCGGCAATTTTTTTTGCGTGATTTGCTACCTCTTCGTGTTCTTCTTGAGATGCAACCCCTAATTCTCTCATGTCGCCAAAAACAAATACTGCCGGGCGCTTAAGCTTTCTCTTTAAATCCTTCAGCAAATCAAGAAATGTAAGCATAGACTCCTTTGAGGCGTTATAGGTAGAGTCGATGATGATACTGTCCTTAATGCCTTCAAAATAGCCGGATCTACCCTTAGGAAGAGAAAAGTTTTTTTCAACTCCTTCTTGGATTTCTTTAAGCGGAATTTTTAAGCTTCTTGCAGCAAGTACTGCCGCCGCGAAAGTATCCGAGTAAGCTTTAGGCAGAACCCTGCCTCTAAGGTTAAGATTAAGTTCATACGGCTTATTTTCATTTAACAGAAATGTAAATGTAGTTCTTCTAGGCCCCACCGTGTAATGTTTTAAACTTATCGAATTAGATTTGTCTTGCCCAAAAGTTAAAAGTTTTATGTCAGGATTAGTTTTACGAAAAACGTTTATGTATTTAGTTATAAATTCGTTATCGGCATTATATATTCCAGTAGTACAGTTTGATTTGGTTACTATTTTTGTGTCTTCAAAAGCTATCGCGTCAATCAGCTTTTTCAAAGTCATTTTTTCATTAGGTTTAAAAGCCTTTTCAAACTGCATTGTATGAGTAGCTGATACATTAAGATTTATTGCGATATCAGGTTTAATGATTGTTAGAAGATAATCCATATTTTTAGGCGGATTAGGGTCGTCGATTCCCATTTCGGCAACGATATATTTAACGGATTTAAGGTTTCCGGTTTTAAATGGAACTTTTAGCATAATTTTAAGCCAGCTTAGAGGTGAATAATCATCAGGAGTAAGACCAAATATGCTTAAAGGAATTCCCGTCTCGGAATTTCCTTTAAGGGCAATTGTTTTGCCCTGCTCTTTTAGTATTGCGTAAAGTGCGTTTTTTAAAGAAGATTTGCCGACAGATCCCGCGATGCCTACCACAATCACTTGCTCCTTTTTAAGCGCGACTTTTGCAAAAAATCGCAGATAAGAAAGAATAAATTTAACCAAATATTTTTTCACAACATTCATATTATACCCAGAAAGAAAAGAAAAAGCTCTTAGGGCTTGATTTTTAAGACTTAATTCTATTAAAGTAATAATCTATGGATGAAAATGATGACCTGAGACAAGAAGAAAACCAGGATGTTCAGCCAAGTCTTCAGTCTTCAGATGCCATGGTTATAACCAATCTCCAGGATTTAATAAATGAAACACTTAGGAGTATTGACACCCTAGCTGAGGAAGTAAAGCCATTGGACGAAATGGTAACTAGCGTTTTGGAGAACGATGATGTCTACAAAAATCGCGCGGAAGAAGCAAAAGTATCCAGCAAAAAAAAGCAGGCAACCAAATCGGAAATATTAAAAAGACCGGACATAGCAAATGTTTACAGTAAAATAAAAGAGAAGAAGGCAGATTTAAAAGAAGCTAAAGAATCTTTATCAGAGTATCTGCAGGAATTTGCAAGACTTACCGGTCAAAGACAGTTTGAAACCTCCGAAGGGCAAGTTAAGGAAATAGTTTATACTGCAAAATTAATCAAGCGCTCCTAATTTTTAATTTTACCCCGCACCCAATGCCCTGTTCGTCAGCCCGCCCCGCTTCGCGGAGCGAGGCCGGGGAACATGGGTCAACTCCTTGCTCGCGAAGCGAAAAATCAAAATGCCCCGCCCGCAACGCCCTGCTTGCAGTGGCGGGCAGGCCCGACCGTAAGATCGTGGGTGAGGGGTTTACCCAATGTGTTTGTTGACTGCTGTATTTTTTTGTTACAATTAAAATATTATGTTGACTATCTTCTATAAAACATTAAAAGACAAAAAGTTTAAGGAAAGCAGTAAAATGCGTCCGGGAAGCTGGATAAATGTTGTTGCCGCAACGAGTGAGGATTTAAGTCAAGTTTCGGAAATAACAGGCCTTCAGATATCAGATCTTCAGGACACCATGGATAGATACGAGCTTCCCCGAGTTGAAAGACAGGAAGAAGGAGTAATAATCTATACGCGTTATCCGACCGATGACAATGATGAAATAGCTACGGAATTAATGACGATAATTATTACAGAAAAGTATTTGATAACCATTTCCCCTACAAAGAATTCTCTGGTTGACGGGTTAATAGAAAAGTCGACTTCCATTGCTACAACACAAAAAATTAAGCTGGTTTTAAGGCTTTTGCTAAAAGTTGCACAGGAATTTACGCTTAAAACAAAGCAAGTCAGAAATAGAGTTCCGAGAGGAAGAAGAGAACTTAGAAAAATCGGAACCAGTGATTTTATAGTGCTTACAGAAAGTGAAGAAATTTTAAATCAATATCTGTCGGTTCTTATTCCTCTTAATAACGCACTTGAGGCGATTATACAAAAAAAATATATCATTGTTTATGAAGAGGATAAGGATATCCTTGAGGATTTAATAATTGCTTTTAAACAATCGGCAGACCTATGCAATGTTAGCCTCAAGAGTATTCGAGGAATCCGTGATTCGTATCAGGTTATATTTACTAATAATTTGAATAAGATTATTAAGATATTAACTGTCCTAACGATTCTTTTGACAATTCCGACTATGATAGGCGGACTATATGGCATGAATGTCGCACTCCCCTTTCAGAACCATCCTCTAGCTTTTGCTTATATAATCTGGATAACTCTTCTTGCCTGCACTATAACGTTTCTTATATTCTATTATAAAAAGTGGCTTTAGGCTGGTTCTGAATTGCGGACGGCATATAGTTTTTATCCTCTTGACAGATTGCAATAATACTCATACTATTATTATTAGTCATATTTTCTAAAGTAGTTTTTAGAGAGTATGTTTGGGCTACCTTAGTGATAAAAACCCATCGTAAACTCGATGGGTTTTTTCTTTCTGCAGAGCAGAATTATCATGCGACGAATTAACTTTTAATTTGAAAGACATAAAAACATACTGATTACACTGCGGATTTTTAATATGCTCCCAAAACTGAGAGCTTCATTTTTCAGCAAGAATAAGGGTCCAAGCAAAGGGGTGCCTTTTATTTACTATTTTAAGGCCATTCTTCTTAAGAAATTTCTCAAATCCCTTAAATGTCCAGTGATTTATGTGCTCAGGATGGTTCCCAAAACTTCTTAAGTATTTTCCGCGTAATAAATTTGCCATTATAAAAAGAGGCTCGTTGGGAACCGATAGCAGAAGATATTTGCTGCTGATTCTTATTAATTCCTTTAATGCTTTTTCGGGATATTCTAAGTGCTCAAGAACTTCTGTTGCGATAACTAAGTCGTAAGAATTGTTTTTCTCTTTAATGTCGTAAATGTCTCCCTTCTTCAGCTCAAGCTGAGGGTAAATTTTAGCACCAAGCTCCAAGGCGTCATCAGAATAGTCTATTCCGGTGAGTTTTTCGCCTATACCCTCTTCTTGAAATTTGTTGAGCGTAAATCCCTCTCCGCACCCGACATCTAGAACTTTTTTTACATCAATTGGTTTTAGAACAGAAATAACAGTTCTATAGAAATTATCTATAAGAAATTTCTGTGCAGGATTTTGCGAGCTATGTTTCTTGTAATTAGTAGTACTCATGCGTTAAGGAGAAATTATAACATCTAAGCTTAATTATTCTAAAATATTTTTTAAAGCGATTCCATAGGAGGCAGTTCTTAAGTCAAAGCCTTTATTTTTGCCCTCATTCCAGATTTTTGCGAAGGCCTTCGACAAAATTTGTCTTAATTCCTCTAAAACTTCCTCTTTTTTATACTTTCCGCCTTCAATATTTTGCTTCCATTCAAGATATGAAGCCGTTACACCGCCGGAATTCGCTAAAATATCAGGAACGATTACAACACCCTTTTTTGAAAGATATTCATGCGCAGTAGGACTGGTTGGCCCATTTGCCATTTCTACGATTATTTTTGCTTTAATTTTTCCCATATTTTTTTCAGTAATAACATTCTCTAGGGCTGAGGGTACAAGAACGTCTACCGGAAGCTCTAAAAGTTCTTCGTTTGAAAGTCTTTTTCCTTCATTTATATCGCAAACTCCTCCTACACAATAACATCCTGCAAGCATGCCTTTTTCCAGTTTGCACTCAAGAACTTTCTCAACATCAAGTCCGTTTTTAAGAGTCGCCTTTTTATCGGTTACTCCTCCTTTGGAATCACTTACGGTTACTATTTTAAAGCCAAAATCTGACGCAAACTTTGAAAAATAATAGCCGACATTCCCAAATCCTTGTATCGCAACAGTTGTATCTTTTGGACTCCTGCCCAATTTTTTGGCAAGCTCATTTAATACAACAGCGCCGCCAAATCCGGTAGCCTCAACCCGCCCGTCAAGGCCGTTTTTTTCTATGGGTTTTCCTGTAAAGGCTCCGAATAGCGCGTCCCCGCTGAATTTGTTACCCTCTTTTTCTGCAATTCTTATATATTCGTCTATCATCCAGCTTATTATTTTAGGATTTGTATTTACGTCCGGCGCGGGTATATCTTTATCAGGACCTATAACATCGTAAAGTTTTCTGACATATTCTCGTGATAAGCTCTCAAGCTCTTTTTCTGTTAATTCTTTCGGGTTAACTACCACCCCGCCCTTGCTTCCTCCAAAAGGCAAATTTACCAGCGCGGTTTTCAAACTCATCCAGAGAGAAAGCACTTTGACCTCGTCTCTTGAAACATTTTGGTGAAACCGTACCCCACCTTTGTATGGGCCCCTGGCGTTATTGTGCTGAACCCTATATCCGGTAAATACCTTTTTCCTTCCATTAATATTGATGGGTAGCGATACCTTAATTTCTCTATCGGGCCGTAAAAAACTTTCCAGATTGGACTCTGAGTATTTGTATTTTTTTCCTACACTTTTAATAAGTTCTGCTGCTTCAGCAAAAATATCATTAGTTTCAGTCATTTTAGTCATATTATTTTTGCACAATAATGCTTGTTCTTGCAAGATTAATTTTATCTTACTTATAATAATATATATGAGAGTGTTAATAATTTCTGTCTTCTTGGGGACTATTTTTTTTACAGGGCAGTTTCTTTTAAGTGTCAATTTGCCTTTAGGTTTAATAATGTCTTCAAAAATACAGTCACATGAAGAGAAGAAGGTTTTTTCGTCTTGGAATCCTCTGATTCCCCAAGTGGGCGGCGTATCCACATCAAATTTTAGCCTATCAGCGAGATCTGCCCTTTCTTACGAATTGACTGATGAGAAAATGGTATTTGCGAAAAATATCAATGAGAAGCTCCCGATGGCGTCTTTAACGAAAATAATGACTGCCTATCTTGCCCTGGAGGAAGGAATTGATAAAAGATACAGGGTGAGCAGCAGCGCCGCACTTATTGGCGAAAATGTAATGGGGTTGTCTGAGGGCGAGATTTTAACTCTTGAGGAATTATTGTATGGGCTTATGCTTCCGTCCGGAAACGACGCGGCTGAAGTTATCGCTGAAGGAAGTCCATATGGACGCGATGGATTTGTTGAGGAGATGAATAAGCGCGCAAAGCAATTGGGTTTAGGGAATACGCACTTTACAAATCCCAGCGGTCTTGAGGGAGACGGAGATCAAGTTACAACCGTAGTTGACCTTTTAAAACTTACAAAAACTGCTCTTGAAAATAAGAATTTCTTAAAAGTTGTCTCAACTTACGAAAAGGAATTGCCAAACAATAATGAGCATAAATACTACCGTCTTTTTAACGATACTAATCTTCTTACAAGCTACCCTGGCGTTAAAGGGGTAAAAACGGGCTTTACGTGGGAAGCAGGTCTGTGCCTTGTAACTTATTTAGAGCACAACGGACACAAAATTATAGCGGTCATTCTAAACAGCCAGAATAGAAGGCAGGAGATGAAAGATTTGCTTGATTATACTTTGATTGAACTTGGCGAAACTCCTCCGAAACACGAATGAGAATTAAGAAGCAAGCCGCCAAAGGCCCGCTTCGCCCACCCAGTGCGCGCACAAGCGGAACTCCCTAGTTTATTTTTTAAGAAACGCAATAATATTATTTAAATCCTCAGTCTTCAGTGGATTTTCTTTTGAGTTTTGTGTCGCATGAGTGCCACGATTACTTAAATCATTCCAGTAGCCCTCCAATTTCTTAACAATTTCTTCTTTTGAGTCAATTTTTTTAAGATTTTCCCACGGTACCGCAACGCCCCGAAGTCGGTCTTTCATCAGGCCTGTTTTTAACAAAATCTTCTCATCAATATAATGTTCAATCGCTGATTTTAAGTAGCCGGAAACACCACTCAATGAATAATCACTCTTCATTTCATTTTCGGCTTTTTCAATAAAATAACTGCATGATTCATTTTGCGCTTCAAATATTCTTCCCGTTTTATCTTTCGCTTCCCTGTCTACTTTATAGGTGTAAACATGGCAACCTCTGCCGTTACAACCTTTCTGTGTGTAGTTTTTGCAAACATGATGAGTTTTATTGTTTTTATCATCCTTGAGACTTTTTCCCCAATAAACCAAAGAATCGTAAAAGAGTTTGTTATGTGTAAAAATGACAATTTGTCTGTCTAGCGAGAGTTGAAGGAGCTTTTGAGCCAGAAAATCAGCCACCTCGTGGTCAACGCTGGTAACGGGGTCATCAAAAACAATAGGGCATTTATCATTCTGACTCTCAACCTCTGCAAGAAACAAGGCAAGCCCAACTGCTTTTTGCTCTCCGTCACTTAAAATATCACGAACATCGTTTCCTAAAATCTTAAGTCTTGTGCGAACAGAGCCTTTTCCTGCGCCCGTTTTTTCAAGGCTAACTTCAATATCTTTACCTAGGGCTTTTAGTTCGTCCTCAAAGGATTTTCTAATTGAATCGGTCAAAAGCTCATCGTGCGCCTTTGATCCTAATTCTGTGATTCCTCTGGTGCCTACTGCTTGATTTACACTTTCATGTTTTTGAACAGTTTGGCAAATTGAAAAATAGCTTTCAACCTTTGCTTTCCATTTTGATAGATTTTGCTTATCTTCGAGCTCATTAATTTCTCTTTCGAGTTTGCTTATTTTCTGTGCTTTTTGCGTATCAGATTGTTGTAAATCGTTAAGTTCATTTTGTTTTTTCCCAGATATTTCCTCTAATTTTTCATCCACCTTTAATAAGTCCAGAGTAAATTCATCAGAAACCCGTGATCTATCTTTTATTGCTTTTTCAAGAATTGTTTTTTGTTTTTTGGCTTCCTCGGCTACTTGCTCCACTAATATTTTGTAATCCTGTTTTTTCTCATTCTGTAAATTACCCAAAATCTTAGTAAGACTTTCTGAGAGTGAAAATTGAACAATCAAATTTCGACTTTCTTCCCTCAATTCGGAAATTCCATCTACGGCATTTTTTAAATTTTGCTGTGATTGGTCATTCAAATATTGAGTGTATGCTTGTACGAGTGGTATTGCATCTTTGCTTAATGGTTGATGACAATAGATACATTTCTCATTCTTGCTCAGAACAGAATCATCAATTACTTCTCCATACTCTTTTGCCGATTCAATAAAAGTCTGCCATTCTTCGGTATCCTGAGAGGGAACATTTTTTAATACTTCAAACTCTTTAGCTCGCTCATCTCTAATCTTCTTTTTTTCTAAGTAATCACCGACCGCAGATGAGATGTTTTTTGTTAATTTTTCAAGGTCTGTTTTTAATCCTGACAATTTTTCCTTGAGGTCGTCTATTTCCTTTTTTTCTTGATTCAATACTTTTTTGCTGTCCTCAGTAGTATTTTTTTCAAGACCAGCTTTATCTTTTTTTAGCTGCTCAAGTTTTGTAACATCCTCATCGCTAAGAAGTTTATTACCATCTAATAATTGTTTTTCTTGTTCTGTTAATGAGGTTTTGGCAAGCAGTATCTTTAGGTCGTCAGAATGGATAATATCTATCAATGTTTGTAGATCGGGTGATGAGCTTTGCTTTTGCTGTTGAGCTTGATTTAACTTTTCTTTGAATTCATCAATAATTGTTGCGATTACTTGAAAAAAATTTAGCCCAAGCGGTTCTATATTTACCGAACTTTCACGCTCATTTAAGAAAATTGGTAAATATTCTGTATCAAAAACCTTTATCTGGCTAAATGGGTAAATGCCGCGTGATGTTTTATCTTCCCATTTGAATGAGTTTTGTACTTTATCGTCTAGTAAAAAATCTACATCAACCTCTAGACCATCGTCTTGCTTATGAATGTTGCCTAAAATGTCTTTAGATTTAATACCGCCCGCTAGCTCATGGATAATTCTGAAATATCCGCTTTTGCCAGTACCGTTAAGCCCAAAAATCACAGTGCTCGCAGGGCTTAGAGTGATTGATTGGTTAGGAATAAGCGCATTAACACCTTTTATGTGGGTGATTTTTAGTAGAGCAAACTTCTGTTTTTTTGTATTGCTTGTAGTTTCCGTTTGAGATACAACAACATGGTCTTTACTCTCTTTGGCATTCTGCTGAGGCTCAATGCCGTTTTCCTTTAAAAGCTCTTGAAATACCACATTTCTTTCATCATCCGAAACTTTTGCGTTGGTATCAATCACCTTTTGAATTAGCAAAGCAAGCCATTTCGGCGTGTCCTTTTTGGCTCTGTATTCAAGCAGATAATCTCTAGAGTGTGATTTCTTTGACTTTGACATATCTCTATTTTCCAGATTTGGTCCGATTGTCTTGCTTGCACAACATCTGGCAATTTTCGGCAGTCGTCTTGCCTCCTTCGTGCCAAGGCGTTATATGATCGGCTTCCATCTCTGAAATATCCCATTGTTTTTTATCTTTTTTCTGCTTTTTACAAAATGGACAAATTCCATTTTGTCGCTCGTACGCTTCGCGCTTCATTTTGTCGGTAAAAGCACGAATTGAAAGGTGTCTTTCTTGCCCCGTCAAAACATACGGATAAATGCCGGATTTTTTAGTAACGTCTTCGTCTCGCATTAACTCTTTGATCTCGGTTTCCAATTTGGCGGCGTTTAGCTTCTTGTCTTTGAATTGGTTATATAGCTCGCCCCAATTTACATTCGCCATCTCTTTTCGATAATTGGGAAAGGCCTTACGCCCCCATGCGATGACATTTTGAAAATAATCCCACAGCTCGTCAGCATTTTTGTCATGCTGATGCTTGGCCATATAATCTTCAATTTTACCGTCATTTATCCACGAAAGAGCGGTTTCTAAATACTCCTGTCTTATTGGCGAGCCACTAACTAATTGACCACCGTCGTTTGCTAATGCGTATGCAACACAATGTGTTTTACTAAATTTTAGTTTTGCGTCGGAGAGCCATGGCCCCGTATAAACTGCGTTGCGAATTTCTTGATCAGTTAATTTTTCTCCAGCGATGTTAATAATCCGAAACCAGTCCAGCCGCTCCTTGTCCGTGCCTTCGCAGAAGTAAATCATTAGTTCGTAATCCAATATCTGATCCTGCTCCTCCTTGAGCAGGTTGTGGAAGTATCTTTCGTTCAGTGAGAAATCGCCATTAACGTATTGTCCAATACTGATAGTGCGCTGTTGGCCATCTAGCACTTCGTAGCCGCCGTCTTCTCTAATCATCCAGTACATCACATTCAGCGGAAAACTGTTTTTGATAGTTTCAATCACGGCATTGCGTTGTTTCTCTTTATACACAAACTCACGCTGATATTTTGGGCGTATATCAAGTTTGCCGCCATAAGCTACCACGCCTTCTTCTGCGCTATCTTTATAGCTGGCAACAACTTCTCGAATTTGAATTTTGTGTAGTTCAATTTTCATTTTATTTTTTTCCGTTTAATTAAAATTCGTGCATACGTGAGTTTATATCCATCGTTGGTCTTTATGGCTCCGCGTCTGTTCAAATCGTTGTATTTGGGGTCATCTGCTATTGTGTAAGTTTTCGTGCGCAAGCCTGAAATATTGTGTCTATCTGTAATGCCTAAAATTTTAAACTGTTCTGGGTTATATCTATCAAGAAAAGTAACCGGCACACCCATCACTCCATCGTAATCCACAGGAATTTCTGAAATTTTGGAGACTTCAATCGCATCATAGTTATCATACTTCGGATAATTTTCTGGTGCGTATTTTTTATAAAGCTGCAAAACTTCGTGGCGTTTCTCAAAATCAATGTTTGTAAACCAACCAGTGTTGCCCATTTTGGCGTACTTCTTACCATCCGTACCAGTAAATATATTTTCCTGTTCGTAATAGTCTGGCACCTGATATACTTTTGGACCGTTATTTATTCCAAGCCAAACTTTGTTTTGTTCTATGAGTTTAAAAACCTCTTGATAGGTGATAGCGTTGGTATTTCCGATTATTAGAAATTTTTTAGCGTAATCAGTTAACTGTGCAATATATTCACGAAATAGCGAAAAAGGCGGATTAGTGCAGACAATATCGGATTGCTTGAGCAATTCTATACATTCGTCACTACGAAAATCACCGTTGTCTTTAAGCGGGGTGGAGGTATTTTTGTCGTGTTTTAGCAATTGTTTCACGTCTTCTAGACTTATTGAGCCATCGAGGTTTATATCTGGTACTTCGTTTATTTCAATACTGTGCGCTTCTGCATCTTTAGGTTTTATGGATTTCAACCCTTCCATTTCAAACAAAGGCAATTGCCTACCTGCAATCGGTGATTTATTGTAACTTGTCGTAATGAGCTTCTTGAGACCTAAAGCATTAAAGTTAGCAGCAAAATATTTGAAAAAGTTGCTCTCGAATGGATCGTCGCAGTTGCAATACACAACTTTGCTACGAAATACGTTTGGGTTGTATTCCAAATACGCCTCAATCTCTTTCTGAATATCGCTGTATTGAGTATAAAACTCGTCGTTCTTTGCCCTTTTTGCGTTTGTAAGATTCCTGTTTGCCATAACTATTTATTATCTTTGCTGGGTAATGATTTCTTCTCTTTTGACATTAAACTCTTTGCGTTTTTTGAGATTATCACGCTTTCACCTGTTTGCTTCTCTATTTCGATTCTTGCTTTCTTTGCGGCAGTACCACCCAGTCTTGCGACTTGTTTATTGCTTTCTAACCCCTTCGGGATTTTCTTTTTGGATATTTCTGTCGTTGAGGCTTCGGCAAGCATATTCAATACCAACTCAAGGTTGGTCATATTATCCCTTAAATTTTCTTTTTTCAACCCTTTGAATTTTTTGTAATCTCGTACGCTTTTATCAGCCCATGCTCTTGTAATCTCGTCTGTCAGTATCGCATATGCCAACCCTTCTTTCATGCCTCGTTCTTGCCATTCGTCGGTTAATTCTTTGCGTACCTCGATACTTTTTAGTCGTTGGTTTATCCATTCTTTTGAATAACCTTTTTTCAAATAGGTTTTCATTGCCCTGTTAAAAGCCAGTTCCGGGTCTTCTGTCTCCTCTATTCGTTCATATCCAACTTTTGCCAGCCATAATTTAAAAGGTTCTGCTTTGGGCGAAGGAATGGATTGAATCAATCTTAAAATCGTTTCGGTATCGGCTACATCCGTAAGGTATTTTTTTCCGTCAGGGGACTCTAATTTCAGTTGTCCCACTTTTTGGGACAACTCGCTTCCTTCTTGTTTTAACTTCGTTTTTAACGCGTTCCAGTATTTTCTTGGTCTCGGACTATCGGTCAATATGGCAACTACATCAATAATTGAAAAATACCAAAACTCTTTTTTTTCGTTCCAAGCACGACGAACCTCTTTTTGTTTGAATAAAATTATTGAATTTGATTTTTTCATATTTTTCCTTGATTAAGATTAAACCTTTCTCGTGGTCTATCAATTTTTGGGATGTCTTTAATCTTTGTCATAGCTATTTAAAAAGCTCGTCGCTTGATACTCCCAACGCTTGAAAAATTCTCATTGGTGCCTGAGGTGGGATTCGAACCCACATAGCAAAGCCACACGCTCTTAAGGCGTGCGTGTATACCATTCCACCACTCAGGCTTGGGGTTAATTATACTAAATACTAAATACTAAATACAAAATACTTTTCTACCAATCCTTCTCGTAGTATTTGCGGCCTTTGAGCTTTTCAGGCATGTAGGATTGCTTTACTTTCTTTCCGGTCTCGCGCTCAACCTTCCACGCGTATCTCGTGTGTCCTTTTCCGTATCCAAGTTTTTTCATGACTTTATTTGCAGGATTTCTTAGATGCATCGGTATAGGCGGCAAATTATTTTCATCAATATCAGACATTGCAGCAGAAATTCCCGCGGTTGAAGCTATGGATTTTTTGGCTGTTGCAAGATACGTTGCTGTTTGCGCGAGAATAAGCTGTGCTTCAGGAAGACCTATCATGTGCACGGCTTGCATAGCAGACGCCGCAAGAACCATTGCGGTAGGCTGGGCGTTTCCTATGTCTTCTGATGCAAATATCAGCATTCTGCGGGCAATAAACAAAGGGTCTTCTCCCGCCTTTAGCATGCGGGCTAAATAATGAAGTGCCGCGTCCGCATCTCCCCCGCGCATGCTTTTGATAAACGCTGAAATCGTGTCATAGTGGTAATCCCCTTTTTTATCATAATAAACAGAGCGTTTCTGCATAGCTTCCTCCGCTACCTTGAGGGTAATTTTCTTCTTAAGATTAAGCGCAACTTCAACTGCGTTTATAGCAAACCGAGCATCTCCATTTGACATTCTGACAAAGTGATCCAGAGCTTCATCAGTTAGTGTGTGATGAGGATAAAAAGAAATTGCTCGCTTAACAATTTTTTCCACGTCAGAGTCTCTTAGCGCATTTAAGACAAATACTTGGCTTCTTGAAACAAGAGGAGCATTAACTCTGAATCCCGGATTTTCCGTAGTTGCGCCTATTAGAATAATTGTTCCGTTTTCAACATAAGGGAGAAATGCATCTTGCTGAGCTTTATTAAATCTGTGTATTTCGTCTACAAAAAGAATTGTTTTAATGTTTTCTTTTTCTCTATCCTCTTGTGCCTTCTTAATAATTTTTCGCACATGCTCTACTCCCGAAGTTACCGCTGAAAAGAAGACAAATTCTGCTTTAGCTGAATTTGCGATAATATGCGCAAGCGTTGTTTTTCCGCTTCCTGGAGGACCCCAGAGAATCATGGAGGAAAGGCTATTTTTTTCAGTCATCTTACGGATCGGTTTTCCTTTCCCTACCAAATGCTCCTGCCCTACAAATTCGTCTAAATTTTGAGGCCTAAGCTTTTCAGCGAGAGGTATATGCATGCCCCTATTTTACCACGCACCACAATGTTTAAGTCGTCATGCACGATACGCCCATCTAGTAGTGGCGTGGTGCGTGGTTTACCACCCTGTGTCTAGGAAATATGCGTTTGGTTTGATACAATTTCAATTCAAGGGCCTTTAGCTCATTTGGTAGAGCGTTTCTATGGCATAGAAGAGGTGAGGGGTTCGAATCCCCTAAGGTCCACTCTTCGACTCGTCCAGTGATACACTGGACGCGCTCAGAGTAAACTCCTTACAGTAGAGTAGAAGAACCCTGAGCGAAGTCGAAGGGCATAGTTTCTAACATAACTATAACTATATGTCTTGGTTTGTTTATATCGCACGAGCAAGAACCGGAAGATATTACATAGGAATATCAACAAATGATAAAGAGAGAATTTTAAAACATAACTCTGGAAGAGGATCAAGATTTGCTCGGCAACAAGGACCTCTTGAATTGGTGTATACATCAGATAGCTTTCCCAGTAAATCAGAAGCAAGAAAGAGAGAGATTCAAATTAAAGGTTGGTCTAGAGAGAAGAAAGAGAAACTAATCACACGAGAATGGAAATGAGGTGTAGAAAGATGCTTTTCAACTCTTACTTTTCACTTTTCAACTTTCTAGGGGGTTGACATAAGGCTAAAGATTTATTAATAATAATAAACATGGGTTCTACAAAAATTATAATTGCGGCAATAGTAATTATTGCGGTTGCGGGAGGCGCCTATATCTTTACAAGACCCCAGCAAACAACCACAACTACGGAGACACCGGTAGAGCAAGGCGCTCAGGAAGAAGTAATTGAGGATGAGGGCGTTATAATAGATGATACAAATGAAAACGCAGTTACTTTTGAGATGACCGGTAAAAACTTTGAATTTTCTAAAAAAAACCTAACTGTTAAAAAAGGCCAGACGGTAATTGTTAAATTTACAAGCGAATCCGGATTTCATGACTGGACGATAGGTGAATTTAATGTAGCAACCAACCAAGTAAATACGGGAGAAAGCTCGGAGGTTACATTTGTAGCAGATAAAGTTGGCGAATTCGAATACTACTGCAGTGTCGGCCAGCATAGGCAGCTTGGGATGGTCGGGACACTTACTGTTACGGAATAGATCTTCTTAATTTATATTATAAACCCAATTTTTTCTAGCTTAGTGCTTGTTCCGAATAAATTTGCGCTTCATCAAAATGCCCGTCTTCAGCGTGCTCCGGAAGGAAGGAATGAAGGCTTTGGATAGCATAGAAGGTAATTAGAATCCCCGCGATAAGAGCTGTGCTCTCTGCCAGACCAAAACTTTTTCTGTTCTCGTGATGTATCTCGGGAATGAGGTTTGATAGCGAAATATAGAGAAAAAAGCCTATGGCAACTGCAACGAGGATTACCGAAAGTTCGGAGATTGCGCTTCCCAGATAAAAAGTAAGTAAAGCTCCGATTAGTGCTGTAAGCGCGCTAAAAAAGTTTAGCAAAAGAACGGTTTTTCGCCTCAGCCCTTTTTTAAGTAAAACTCCGAAGTCCCCAATTTCTTGAGGTATCTCGTGCATTCCTACAGCAAAAGCTGTTATTATTCCTAAAGGTATATTAACGAAGAATGCCGCAGCTATAGCGACTCCGTCGACAAGGTTATGTATACTATCCCCTATTATTATCATAGGGACTATGGGTTCATGCGATTTCATAATGTCGTGAAATTGGTGCTGCCAGTGGATAATCCTTTCGAGAAAATAGAACGCCAAAATGCCAATCAAGATAAAGAGAAGAAAATTGCTTCCAATAGTGCTTTCGGACTGCTCAAGTCCTTCAGGTAAAAGGTCGAAGAAAACGGCGCCGAGAAGCGCTCCTGCGGCAAAGGACGAGAGAATATGAGTTATTTTATTGACTCTTTTATAAACCAGAAGCAAAACTCCCCCTACGAGCGAGAAAATGCTTCCTATGGTAGTAAATAAAATTATATAGGTTAATAGACTCATGATTTTGACTTACTTTTACACTTTGGACAGAGACCGAAAAATTCCAGGGAGTGAGAAATGACTGTAAAGTTTTTTTTCTTTTCAATATGTTTTTCAATTTTTTCAACGGAACAGTCGAGTATATCCTCAACCTTTCCGCAGTTTAAACAAACTATGTGGTGATGTTCGGGTTTGCCGGCGAGTTCGTATCGTACTACCCCGTCATTAAAGTAAACTTCTTTAACCACACCCTTTTCAGAAAACGTATTTAATGCTCTATAGATAGTAGCTTGATCAACCCTTAAACCTTTTTCGGCAAACAAGCTTGATACTCTAGTAGCATCAATGGGTTTTTTTTGAAATCTAAACAGATGGATTAAATTCTCTCTTGCCTTAGTGTTTTTTAATCCCAAACTTTTTATGTTCATATTGCGAAACGCTCGCATGTAGTTTAATGCAAGTGACTTGCATTTGTCAAGGGGGTTTTAAAAACTAACAGACCCCTATAGGAGTCTGTTAGAAATATTGTGCAAAAACGGAATTAGACATTTACTGAGTCATAAGCGTCTTTGCTAACAAATCTGGTCAAGTTTCTTCCGTCGGAAGTTTTTGCTTTAACTGCGTATTTAGTTTGACCCTTAACCTGATAGGTTGTTTTCTCTGTTACTTCTGCGTCTACTTTCTGTCTTGTTTTTACGTCGTAGAATTGCATCTTCATAAATCTAACTCACCTCCCTTCACTTCAAATGAGTTCAGTTGAACTTACCATAATAATATGCACGTTCAAATTCGATTTGTCAAGTACTAATTTGAATTTCTTAGACTCAAACGTAAACTGATTCCTTGTATTTGATGCTTAAAAAAAGTTCCTCCAGAGGAGGATCATGTGTATTATACTTATGGTATGTACAAAGTTTACTTACTACTCAGCCTTAAATATCCTAAAAAGTCATATGTGGGAGTGACTATAAAAGAACCTGCCGATCGCGTGAAGGAGCATAATGATGGCCTTTCTCAGTCCACGAAAGCTTTTCGGCCATGGAAACTAGTATATTACGAAACATTCTATTGTGAACTTTGTGCATCGAAGAGGGAGCGGTTTCTGAAATCTGGATTTGGTTTTAAATTAAGAAAAATTTTACTAGACAATTTTAAATAAGACCAACTTTGTACTATAATGTAAGTCTTGTCCTGCAGACAAAGTTCTGCTCTGCAGACAAAGTTCTGCTCTGCAGACAAAGTTCTGCTCTGCAGACAAAGTTCTGCTCTGCAGACAAAGTTCTGCTCTGCAGACAAAGTTCTGCTCTGCAGACAAAGTTCTGCTCTGCAGACCGGGGATTAGCTCAGTTGGTTAGAGCGCGCGCTTTGGGAGCGTGAGGCCGGAGGTTCGAGTCCTCTATCCCCGACACTTCGGCAGGCTCAGTGCGAGAGTTGCGAAAAAGACACGACTTTCACCCTTTGTCCGCTGTAAAATACATAGGAAAAAAGATTCGCGATTTTTATTGAAATAAAAGCAAAAAAAGGGAGGTTCATATAGTAAATACTATTTATATGCACTTGACTCTTGCTTCAATTCATGTCTATCATTAATTAAACCCTATTTTGAGAGGAGGTGAATGATAGATGAAACACGGAGTTATTGCATGGTGGTTAGTTATTCTCGGAGCAGTTAACTGGTTATTGGTTGGTCTTGGAAGTTTACTTGGCAACGCAAACTGGAATCTTGTTGAACTGGTCTTTGGTTCATGGTCGCCTCTTGATTCTTTTGTGTATGTTTTGATAGGCGCCGCCGGTGTTTGGCTGCTTTGGAACAAAACAATGGTTAAGAAATAATTAGTTTTCTGACTTACCGGTAAGTCTCAAGTATATTTCTGCTTGATATAGTTGAGAGGTTATTGATAAATAGCGTAAAGCTTGCCTTAAAATTTAGGTTTAAATGTTGTGTCAGAAAAAGTTTTTTTGTGGTATTTATTTTAGTTCTCTTTAATTAGTCCGGTTATTGTTTTTCCCAAATACTCAATTCGCTAAACTGATGCGTTTTAACGTAGTTTTCCTTTATAAATTCAGCAAAAATAGTTTTATCGCCAATCCCTTTATCCAATAGGATTGTATCTACTCCGGCATTTGTAATATTTCTTACTGCTTCTTTCTGAATTTCCGTGGTAAATATTTCCGGCGGAAGGTTGTCGTATTTTGTTGGGTTTTTTTTGTCAGCTAAAAAATAAAATGCGGGGGAATAGTGGTAAATAAATATATATTCGGATTTTGATTTTTTCAGAATCGGAATAACTTTGTCAAAAAGGATCTTGTGCTTATCGTTTATAAACAAATTTACTTTTCCGCCATAGAAAATATTATTTTTAAGTATTGGAGCTTCCCATCTATAATACCCCCGAAAAAATAGCGAATAAAGGCCTATCCCCATTAAAATATAGAAAGTAAAAATAATAAGGCTGCGTATTTTTTTATTCAGGTAAAGTATCGCTAAGGGGAATACAGAAATTGCTATTAACGGCGCAAGGTGCACAAAATCCGTAGTAGGCCTAATTCCTGCTAGATAAAAAGTGGCGGCAAATATAGCTAATACTAGTCCTTCCGTGTTTTTCTTATATGTTTGTTTGACTGCGACTAAGCTTATTATTAAGGGAGATAGATAAAACACTGTTCTTAAAGTTTTTATGTACCAGGCGCCATTGTAGATAAAAGGTGTTGCAAGCATTCCCTCTTTAAATATTTTCTCAAACATCACGAAATACATTTCTTCTATAAAAATTCCCAGAGTGTTTGTGGAAAGAAGATACGCAATAAATATGATGATTACAGCTATGTATCCGTAGAGATATTTACCGAAATTTATTTTATTTTTTAATTCGGGAATTAAATAAAATAGTAATAGATTTGAAAAAAGAATAGCGCCTCCGAAATTCTGTTTAAATAGAAGAATTAACGCGGATGCTATTCCTGCATAAAATAGATAGTTTTTGTTTTCGGTTTTTAGAAATTTGACTAATGCGTATGAATTAATAATCCCAAATAGAACGCAGAAATTTACAGGCCAAATAAAATTTATTATCGATGGACTCCAAAGGACAAATAAAATAACCGATAGATACGACGCGTAAATATTTTTCGTGACAAGCCTTACAGTCCTAAAAATAAAAAATGTACTTATTAGTGATACTAAAAGCGCGAAAAGTCTTTCTATTAATACACTTGCACCAAATAGCTTAAAAACCAATGCTAATGAAAAAATAGAGCCCGGTGTATAGAAAAATTGAAAATCTCTGTACGGGAGTTGCCCGTCAATAACTTTTTGGGCAGCATTTAAAATCTGCCCTTCGTCAAAGACAATTATGCCTCTAAGATAAATATTTAACAGAAAAATAGCTATTAAAGACCAAATAAGAATATGTTTTAGTTTAGCTATCATAATTGTAGATTTTAACATTTTTTGATATACTTTTACGGTAAATCAGGCTAGCACTAGATACCTAGTTCTAAAAGCTAAAGGCACTTTAAAATTGCAAAGCAATTTTGTCAAAATCCAATAATGCAAAAATGCTCTGCATTTTTGAGAAAGGAATAATAGCGAAACGAAAAGGATTTAAGCTTATCTTAAATCCGTCAAGTGGAGCTTATTATGACGTGCGGGTATAGTTTAATGGCAGAACGAGAGATTTCCCCGCCTGCAATGCCTATGCGGGAATAGCTCAGCTGGTTAGAGCGTCAGTTTTCCAAACTGAAGGTCGAGGGTTCGAGCCCCTTTTCCCGCTCAACATAGCATTGGCGGGCAGGCAATCTTTCAGTGGGGGTTCGATTCCCCCTACCCGCTCTGGTTCGGCAAGCTCACCATTCTCGTGAGTTTGCCAAAACAAATTGCGGGGGGATGAGAAGTTTACCCTGAGCCTGTCGAAGGGATTCCCCCTACCCGCTCCATAGGATTTTTATCGAACTGGCAATTTTTAGCTTCGAACAGTTGCTAAAATTAGTTAAAATTCGTCCCTATAACCAAGAACCCTAACGGGAATTGAACTTTTGTTAGAGATTTACAATCTATCAAGCCACCCTTGTAATTTAGCTGGTACCTCAAAATAATATTCTGGCCTAATATTATTTGTTAGTTTCTCCTGTTCTTGTTCGGGGATCGCTAGACTTTTAATAAGATTCCTTGCTTGGTTTTTAGTTAATCTTTTGTTTTTTAGATCAAACGCTACTTTAATAATGCCCTCCCTTAAAGCATTTTTAACTTTCCAATCTTCATGGTTGTACAGCCATCTGCGAATATAAATCTCAAAATTGTCCGTCTTTATAGGATCTGGAATTCTTCTGAAGTGGATAATCGCTGAAGTAGTATTAGGCTGGGGATAAAAAGCTGATTTAGGAACCTTTTCTTTTAATTCGGCCTTAAAATATGCTCCGAGAATTGGCTCTTTGTTGATTTTATTAACTAAAGATGACGGAGCAATCCAAACCAGATCTCCTAGATACCAGTTAGAATTTGTATAGTTGTGCAGCATGTTTTGAGCCTGGCTATAGGGGATATTTGCCACTACTCTGGTAGGTGATTTAGTTTCGCTTAAGAATTGTTTATTATTAAGTAGTTTATAAGCATCTCCATAAATTATTTCAACATTTTTAGGAAGTTTAACAAGATAAGGCTTAAATCCTTCGTCTATTTCAATTGTGATTACTTCTTTAGCTGTTTGGGCTAGAGCTTTTGTGAGAAATCCAAGACCTGGTCCGACTTCTAAAACCCTATCGTTCCTATCAATATTAGCAAACCTAATAAGCTTCTCAACAATGGATTTATCAATTAAGAAGAATTGATCCTTTTTTATTGAGGCCGAATATTGTTCGGCAAATTGTCTTGCAATTACAAGTAAGCTATTTTCCATACTTTACTATTAGCCTCTGATTGAATTATATGATAAAATTGAAAATAATTTTGCAGAAATTACCTATCAAACCAGAAACATTGTTTTGCTATGCATACTTATACATTTTTCAGGCCTAAAACGTAAACCAAATCAGGTAATAGACCATCAGATAGGAATAATCTGATAAACTCTGGCAGTCTGGCTAAGACCTCGTCAGGAGCTCCCGAGTCAAACTTGGTTCGCGGGATTGACGAGGGCCAAGTCAGACTTGGCTTTAAAAATAAGAATAAAACTTTCAAATCCTCCTATTTTCGGGTAAAATATAGTGTCTAGAGCGCCCGTAGCTCAATGGATAGACCTGCCCGCTATGCACATGCACCTGTAGCTCAATGGACAGAGCACCTCTCTTCTAAAGAGGCGGTTGTGGGTTCGACTCCCGCCAGGTGCGCAAAGCATGGCAGGCGGGGCACCTCCCTTCTAAGGAGGGGGTTGTGGGTTCGACTCCCGCCGGGCGCGCAGGCGAAATTTTAAGGCTATCACTTTCGTTTTCTGCCTTACAGAAAACTTCAATATTTAGCCTAAATTTCGCTACTTAATCCCGCAAAGCGGGATTACAAAAGAGGGTTTTGACTTTCAAGCAATATAGCAATTTAATACTATGTTTCCAATTTCAGACAGTGTAAAAGCAGGAAAAACTCCCTTTATAACACTCGCGATAATTGCTGTGAACGTCTATGTTTTCGTCGTTTACCTTCTTTTTGGCGATACTGATGCATTTGTAAATGAATACGCCTTAGTTCCCAATAAGATTGATTTCTTAAATCTTAATACCCTCTACCCTCTTATAACTTCCCAATTTCTTCACGGGGGATTTTTTCATATATTTTCAAACATGTGGTTTTTGTGGGTATTTGGAGATAATGTAGAGGATAAAATTGGCAGGATCAGATTCGTCCTTCTCTATCTGCTTGCCGGAATTGCGGGCGGGATTCTGCAATATATTTTAAATTCCGGGTCGTCTATTCCTATGCTTGGGGCGTCAGGTGCCGTTTCAGGAATTCTGGGGGCGTATTACGTATTCTTCCCAAAGCATACAATAAAATCAGTAGTGTTTTTATTTTTTGTCATAACGACTATTAATATACCGGCCGGAATTTATATCTTTTACTGGTTTATTATTCAGCTTTTTCAGGGAGTGGCAAGCATCCCTTCGTTAAGCGTTGAGACAGGAGGCGTCGCGTTCTTTGCCCACGTGGGTGGATTTGGCGCGGGTTATTTGATTGCAAAGTTTCTCAACAAACCTAAAAAAGATTATATAGAGGGAGAAATATTAGATTAATATTAGATGTAAAAAATAAAAGATAAAATATAAGGAATGGAGATTGGAAAATTGCTTTTAACAATTGGTGTATTGTTTATAGTGCTTGGCTTAGTATTTACTCTTTTATCAAGCATAGGCATTCCTCGCCTTCCGGGAGATATTTACATTAAACGCGAAAACTTTACTTTCTACTTTCCCTGGGTAACGATGCTTCTGATAAGCGTTGTCCTTACAGTGATTATTAATTTGTTTTTGAGAAGGTAATTAGTTACTCGTTATAAGTTATTGATGTGGGTGGCTGACGGGTGACGCTCCCGCTACCTCCTGTTCCACAAACAGGCGTTCTACTGATGAACTACAGCCACCATACTAAGAATCTTTCGTAAGTCCATTAACTTATAACTCGTTCATCGGACCACTATATAGAATTATACTAAATATAGGCTGGATTTGAAAGAAAGTTAAGGAGATACGAAGTCAAATTTGAATTTAACTATATTACACGCCTCTTTTTCCATCTGAGCGGGATAGAAAGTATCAAGCTGAAGCTGATCTCTTTGCGTTGTTTGGGGTCTAAAGAAATTAGTTATAAAGTCTAGGGGTCCTTGCCTTTCTTCTTCCAGCTGTACTCCCTCATTTGTTTCCTTTCCAGTTCCGAAAAGTCCCGCGAAGAAGTTAATTACCTGTCCGAAAAATCCTACCCTTTCATCACTTTCGGCAAGAACTGCAGTTTTTGCAGGCTGATTAAATATCCCGGCCGTTTTGACGACACATTTAGGAACAGCCATTATTCTATACTCTTCCCCTAATTTTAGAGTGGGACTAGCTGTCCACTCCGCACGATAGCGCACAAGATTTGCCGTATCTTCAACGATAGTAACAGGTAACGGAGGATCAGTGTCCTCTATTCTTCTTACCCTGCCTGCTGAAGGATTTCCTTCAAATATACTGAATCGCATTGCCTGCACCTCTGCTTTACTCGTATCCTGTCCCTCGACTTTCGCAAAGGCCTCAACCTGAATAGGCTGTCCTAGGGTAATTTGACCGACGTTCATCTGATCGCACTTACACATCGCCTCGTTAAAGTCAGGCGTAGGAGTGGGTGTAGGAATTGGCGTATTTGTAGGCACAGGAGTACTGGTGGGTACCGGAGTGCTTGTAGGTTTTGGTGTTGACGTAGGTACAGGTGTACTCGTCGGAGCGGGAGTATTTGTAGGTTTAGGGGTACTTGTAGGCAAAGGCGTACTTGTTGGTGGCCTAGGTGTACTTGTCGCCGCTGGCGGTGGTGGGGAGCCAGGTGTAGAAGTTGGAGGCTCAGCTGGAGGAATTTCGCAAGTCATACAAGTTCCAACAGCACAATCGCCAACGATTGGGGTCCAAATCCCCGGACAGCCTCCAGCTCCCATACCCGGAGTCCTGCAAGAGCCCGAGCAGGAGTTGGTAACAGGTGGCGGGGCAGTAGGCGTTGGCGGAACAGGTGTTGACGGAACAGGTGTCGCGGTGGGAGCAGGTTTTGGTACATCGACACTTGCTCCGTTAGAACAAGTTATAGTGCATGATGTCGGTGAGGAACAGTCATGAGTTGCATCAGGAAAACCTATATCTCTAAGGTAGGAAGCCCCTTCTGCAGCACACGCTTCAGAGGTACCTCCGGCAGCCAGACAATCGTTGACAACTTTTTCCGTATTTGGAGCAGTGCCTCCTGAAGAAGCTTGTGCGTTTGCATCTGTTGCCAAATTAAAACTAAATAAAAACGAAGAAAAAAGGAAAATTATAGCTATAAATAATAGGCGTTTCATATTATTAGATTTCTAAATTCAAAATTAGACGTCATGTTTTGGAAATGCTTTCCGGATTCATAGTCTTGAATCAAACTATTTTTTAAGGCAGAATTTAGACCTATTGCCGTTTGAAGTAGTTCTACTATATTTTCGTCAGTCATTCCTGCTAGCGAATAAGTCTTTGCTAGATCATAAGCCGTATTTCCTTTAATTCTGCTTTTGTTTTGTGTACCCAGTATTGTGTTGTCATTATCTATTTTTGAGTAGGCTTGCTCAAGGTAAGGAATAGCTTCTTCATAATTACCTACAGACCTTAATAAAATTCCAAGAAAATAGTAGTTTTGAGATATTCTGGGATTTGCAGTTGTTGATCGTTTCAGGTAGTCTACTCCCTCATCAAATCTACCATTTATACCTAGGTTGAAGCCGTGAGCTGCGAGTGCTGGGGAAAAATTCGGCGAAATATTTACAGCCTGCTTAGAAAGATTAATCGCATCTGCCATATAAATAATCTGCCCTCTTTTAATAATAGAAGCATTTGTGAGAGCTTCTGCTCTAAAATCAGGGGATGTATCAGATAAATTGCCTGCTTTTATGTACAAATCTATGGCCTTATCCATATCACCGTTAAATAAACTGACCTTTGCCATAGCAGAGATTATAAGTAGATTATTAGGATTTATCTCATAAGCCTTTTTATATATTTCAAATGCTTCTTCCTGTCTGTTAAGAAATTCCAAAACGTGGCCTTTATGGAAAAGAGCATCTGCATTTGACCCGTTAATTAGTAAAGCTTTCTCATAATAATTAAGAGCTTCTGTATAATTTCCTGCGATTTCATTTACGTAGCCTACCGCAACTAAAACATCAGCATTGTTGCTGTTTGTCTCAATAGCTTTATCAATATAAGGTTTGGCCAAGTTATAAGCAGCTTGTTCATTCCCAGTCAGATTACCCTCGTTTGCTATTGTTTTAATAAGTGCTGATTGAATTCTGGGGTCATCAGGAAAAATTTCCTGCATTTCGACTAATTTATTTTTTGCCTCTACAATATCTCCCTCAAAATACGCTTTCTCTGCTTCATTTGCTATTTGGGTTGCCAGATTTAGTTTGTTTTGTTTTGCACTAAATTGAATTACGAAAAAAATTAGTCCGGAAACAGTAATGACAAAAATTATAAAAATAATATTTCTTTTTGAAAAAAGGGCTTTCCTCTCCCCAGGGAGCTTTTCGGGTTCGTCAGCTCCTATTATCTCCTCCGCTTTTGTTTCAACATTGTCATCCATACTATAGAAGAAGTAAGGCGAGTCCGCCTAATAAGACGAGGGTTATTCCGCCTAAAATTATCGCAGTCATTTCAAAACCTCCAGGCGCCTCTATTGGGGCTTTGGTAGGAACAGGAGTTGACGTAGGGGCTGTAGTAGGTGTTGGTGTCTCGTCGAGAAGCGCGTCAGCAGAGCAAAGAAGCGAGTGAGTTCCTGTTCCGCCTGAGGCTCCGCACGAATTCGTCGCAAATACGTCGCATTTATAAGTCCTTTCCTGAGTTATCGGAAATACCACTCTTAAAGTAGAGCTGTCAACCGACGCTGTCTGAATTTGTGCGCCGGTATCAACTTCTGTAATCGTATAATTGTAAGAAGTCGCGCCGCTTACCGTGTCCCACGAACAGCTTGCCTGTACGAACGAACAGGAGTCACCGTCACATTCTGGATACTCGACCAGAACCCCTGTTACAGTTGCGGGAGGCGTACAGGTTTGGGCAAAACTCACAGATGGTATTGCAAAAAAAATAAATACAAATAATAAAACTGCGAAAACTTTTTTCATTAAAATCTTACTACTTACATCTTAAGCAAAAAAATACAATTACGTCAAGTAAACCCCGCACCCACGACCTTACGGTCGGGGCATTCTGGTTTTTCACTTCGCGAGCAAGGAGTTGACTCACGTTTTGACGAACGGGGCATTGGGCGCGGGGTAAAATCTGCTAAAGTAGCCTTACAGCAATTTAGCAATAAAACAATTCGACAATTCATATCATCTGAAATGTATGCCGGGGTCTATTGCCGGATCAAATGGAATACTTATTTCTTCATCGTTAAGCAGGTATTTTTCAATTTTATAATTGTTAGTAAAGGTAGTGACTTTCTCAGGCTTCTTATCTATATTCAGCTGATTTTTTACCCACCATTCGTGCTCCATGTACGGATTTCCAACAGGAGGAGGAGCAATCAATAAGTAGGTAATTGGTTTTTTTTGAAAATAATAAGATTTTTTATCGTAATGCTCAGAGGTATATATCATAGCGTATTTTCCTTCGTATGCAAAAACGTCAGGAGAATAAACAAAGTATCCTATTTCGTTCTCTTTATTCTCGAATATTTTTTCAGAAGCACCTTTTAAAAATTTCCAGGAATAAATATTTTTTCCTATAATCGCCTTTGAGTCTTTAATATCATTTAGTCCGTTTTGCATATTAAAAATTAGAACTATCCCAAATAGGACCACAAAAACAGTTTTAAATCTTGAAGTAATGAAAGAACTAAATATTAGAAAAACCAGTGGAAATATTGGGAAAGGATAGAAGTAAAGAATCGGCCCCTTGTCTATAAAGCTTAAGACAAAGAAGCCAAAATATAAGTATAGAAAAGAAAGATAAACATCTCTGTTTTTATTATCCTTTATTTGAATTGCAATAAAAATTAAAGTTACTAAAAATAAAATCAAATTTATGTAGCCGTAAGGGTCACGCCTCAATATCTCAGGACTTTTAAAAGCGGAATCAATCCTGTTCGTAACTAAACTTAAATAATTGAAGGATTCACCTTCGCCGGTCTTTAAAGAAACAAAGCTTAAAACTTGCTTTGAAAGAATGTTATCGTGCCTTAAATCAAAAAAATGAAGTTTGATAGAAAAACAGGGATTATCAAGAAAGCCAAAATATATCTGAATCGTTTTTTTTAAAAATATCAAACAATATATAGAAGGAAGAAAGCATCAAAAAGGGAATTCCCAGAGCCATTTGAAACTGAAGAATAAGAGCTCCTGTAATTAAATGAAGGACTAGAAATTTAAGTTTCCCAGTTCTTATGTATTTGACAAACAGGTAGAAAAAAATTGGGATTAAAAACATTGCACCATGCGGATTAAACATTCCTCTAGTGTGGTATGCGATATATACGGCTGACATTAGGGTAAAAAGGTAAGCCGTGGACTTTCCGAACAAATCTTTCGCAATGAAATAGTTAGAAGCGACGAAAATTCCAGAGAGTACAACCCACCCCCACCCTACTGCGATAGGATTTCCCTGCCCTATTACAAAAGCAGGATAGTTAAGATAGAGCCATAATGGTCCATGAAAAAGTCCTGTGCTTGACCGGGGACCGATAAGAACTATTTTTTTCTCGTCAAGTTCTCTTAATAAGTGAAAGTCGCGAGCTATGTCAGCTGAAAAATGTATGTCTGCGTGAACAACGTACCAGGATGCGAAAATAAAACTGAAGAGTAAGACGAAAACAAAAA
>Ga0210057_1000656_pt1 | contig 56573 bp, 67 predicted proteins | sample CryGeyCG2114_010_2_FD_183968 | JGI IMG/M metagenome (GOLD analysis project Ga0210057, IMG submission 183968) | Groundwater microbial communities from aquifer - Crystal Geyser CG10_big_fil_rev_8/21/14_0.10 (SPAdes) (version 2) | ecosystem: Environmental > Aquatic > Deep subsurface > Groundwater ...
TGGATCACTCATAAAGCATTCCCTCTTTATGTCATCTATAACATAATATACCTGCCTGTCCTTTATGTCAAATCTTTGCTCAAGATTTTCTATGAAATCCTCCATATCCTTTATATGCTTGAAAATAGCATCTATCATAAAATCCCCATTATTTATCTTGCAGACAGAGTTTATATTCTGGTGCTTTATCAGATAATCCTTTACTTCATCTCTTTTATTCTTGTCAACCTTTAATACGATATTTGCCCTTGTGTTAAAGCCAAGCTTTGAGAAATCCAGCAAGCTTGTGTATTTGGTTATAACATCATGCTCATGCAGCTTTAGCTTATCATATATAGTTGATACAGGGATATGCGTCTTCCTGCTCAGCCTTGTCAGTGTTTCCCTTGCATTCTGCCTTAAATAAGAAATAACTACCAAATCTTTTTTATTCATCATTTTTTTAGCCTCCATATATTCTCTATAATTTTTGTAATATCTTTGTTCAGAGATTCACTGAAATATAAAGGTTTTTTAGCAAAAAAATCTGAATGTTTCAGAAAAATCCTGAAGCATTTAAAAACAAGAGGCATTATTAAGCAATATTTTCTCTGAAACAAAAACATTTATATAGTTGTTAGTATTATGAAGTAGTTATGAATCAAACTGAGTATAATCTGCTCTTATTTTTCAAAAAAAATCCTCAAAAAGAATTCTCCACAACAGATATACTAACCAATATTTTCCCAGATGAATATAAAAATATAGAAGAAATATTCAAGAATCAATTTGCAGATAAACAGATGCTTAACAAGGCAAAGAGAAAAAAAGGCCAGCTTCACAGAAAAATCCTTTACTATCTGAACAATTTAGTAGAGGAAGATATACTAAAAATAAGCAAACAGGGCAACAAAGGGGAAAAATATTTTGTTCTTTCATTAGAACAAGGAGAAGAACTTATTATCAATAAATCAAAAAGAAAAATCATTATATCAAAACCAAGCATGCCTGCAATGCCTATAGACGGCTATGAGCAAAAAAATATTGCTGCAAGATTTGAATCAGCAACATGGATTGACAGACTAAATTCCATTTTATTAGAGACTACTAAATTCAGAAACATTAAAGACCTCTATAATACAATAAACAAATGCTTCTCAAACATTAATGATGTCATTGGATTAAATGACTTTGAATCTGTAATACAGACTAATGAGCTTAATGAATCCTTATCTTTCCTCAGAAAGATTAATTCCGAGTGTGTAGATTATGGGAAAAAGCTGAGCTGCATAATAGACATAACAAACCTTAAGAAAGAGAAAACCAATAAAGTAATTGAATTTATTAAAGAGTACAGTGATATGCACTCTGAGAACATAACTTTAATATTTGATGTGAGGAGTAAAGAGCTACAGGAGCACTCTGATTTTTTTGAATGTATTATTGATATTTTTATAAACTCCAAGATAAGAATATACATAAAAAACCAGGATCTTTACTGCGCTCCATATATCTTGGGCAGGATTGGTCCATATTGCTTTGATGAGAATGAATGGCTTATTTATAAAAAAGAGTTTCAGAAAAAAAGTTACGGCCTCGCATGCTCTCAATCAACAGTTGTAGTTGATGTTAACAGGTTTTTCAGGGAATCCAATGATATTAAACAATTTAGGCTTTTTATTAAAAATATTGTTAAATCCTTATTGTCTGCAAATTCCTTGCAAAGAAGAAAATCAGACGAGTATTTTAAAAACATTGTTAAACTGACATTCCCCTATGTAAAGGAGTTTTTTACTTTAAGCAGAAATTATATCAGGTTCTGGAATTATGGCTGGAAAGAGCCGAACCTAAACCAAAATTATGTTATTGAACTTATAAAAAGCACAAAAGAAGAAATTGATAATTTCTGTGTGTCAGAAGAAACTATTTACAAATCATGCGGCATGCCAACACGATTTAAGGTTGCATTTTCATGCCTTTTCAACGGATCAAAATTTAAATTTAGCAAGGGATTATTTCATAAAACAGAGATTAAAAAACTGGAAGACCTTTATTCAAAAGAGATAGAGGAATTGCTTGGTGTGAAAGAGGAGATCTTTCAGGCATTTGATGGTGGAGATAGGTCAAGGTTTTACAGAACAGGAAAAATAAATTCAAAGGATATCTGCCGTGAGTTTAATATAATCCTAAAAACCTATAAAATTCCTTTCTTTTGTTATGACTTCGCTAAAATAAAAGGAGCGGATATAAAACTTACAACTTTCATAGGGTGATTATGTGGAAATAAAATCCGAGACAATAATGGGTGCCTGGAAATCCAGCTTAAAATATATACTTGAATCTGGAAAGGATTTTACAGATGAGAATAATAGAATTTGCAGAGAAGTATTGAATCTTGTTATAGAAGTTAAAAATCCCAAGGATGATATTACAAGAGCTGTTGAAATACTAAATAGTTTTAAGAAATGGGTTTATCCTCCTTTGGATGAAATAGCTGACCTTATCCTATCAAGAAAACTCTCACCAACATACTCTTATTCATATGGGCCGAGACTCTTTAATTTTCATAATGCAATAAATCAGATTGATAACTTCTTGATTCCACTTCTTAAAAGGAATAGTTTTTCCAGAAGGGGCACTGTTCTTATATGGAACCCTATACAAGATTCAAATATTTATAAAAGAGATGTTCCTGGCTTGATAAGCATTGACTTTAAGATAAGGAAGCAAAAACTTAATGCAACCATGGTTGTTAGGAGCAATGACCTTTTCTTTGGCTGGCCGGCAAACCTCTACCAACTCTTTGTATTGCAGGATTACATAGGAAAAAAATTAGGATGCAAAACAGGCTCTTTAACAACATTCTCAAACAGTGCGCATATATTCAAGGACCAGTTTGAAGACATCCAGCAAGTTACCTTAGATTAGGTAATTAAGAAATCCAATAAGAGAAGGTATCTATAATACAAAACATTAATAAATAAAAAGAAAAATATCTTCTTATGCAGGTATTCAAAGAAGCAATTATTAGGCTACTGAAAAAAGAGGTAAAGGAACCAATAGAACTTGAAACACCTCCGGATTCCAAACTGGGTGATTATGCTTTTCCGTGCTTTGGACTCGCAAAGCAACTAAAGAAAAGCCCTATGGAGATTGCAAAGGATCTAGCATCAAAACTTAAGCCAAATAAATACATAAAAGAGATAAAAAGCACAGGCCCTTATGTTAATTTCTTTGTAAACAATGGAATTTTTAATGAAGCAATTTTAAAGGAAATACTAAACAAAAAAGAAAAATATGGCTCTTCATTTAAGAAAAACAAAAGAGTTGTTGTTGAGTTTCCTGCACCAAACACAAACAAGCCTTTGCACCTTGGCCATGTAAGGAACATGCTTATTGGAGAAAGCTTGTCAAGGATTCTTGAGTTCAATGGCTATAATGTATTTAGGGTTAATTTAAACAATGACCGCGGCATACACATCTGCAAGTCGATGCTTGCATACAAAAAATGGGGCGATGCAAAAACACCCGAATCAGAAAATAAAAAATCAGATCACCTGGTTGGTGATTTTTATGTTCTTTTTAATAAAAACCTAAAAAAATATCCAGGGCTTGAAAATGAAGTTCAGGACATGCTTAGAAAATGGGAAGCTGGAGATAAAGAAACAGTTGATTTGTGGAAGAAGATGAACAACTGGGCTTTTAAGGGCTTTAATGAAACGTATAAAAAATTTGAAATAAAGCACGATAAGGTGTATAATGAAAGTGAGCATTACAAGAAAGCAAAAGATGTTGTACTTGACTGCCTTAAAAAAAATATCTTCAAAAAAGATGAAGATGGAAATATTTTTGTAGAACTTGAAGAATACAAGATGCCAAACAAAATATTGTTGAGAGCAGATGGCACAAGTGTTTACATGACCCAAGACCTGATGCTTGCACAGCTAAAATACAAAGATTTCAAGATGGACAGGTCAATCTTTGTTGTTGGCTCAGAGCAAAAGCTTCACTTCAGGCAATTGTTTAAGATTCTTGAATTAATTGGATTTAAAAACATTGGTGGATGTTATCATTTAGCTTATGGCATGATTTATCTTCCTGAAGGAAAGATGAAGTCAAGAGAAGGAACTATTGTTGATGCTGACAACATTGTTGCAAATATGATAACTCTTGCAAGAAAAGAGATACAGGAAAGGCATGAATTGGATAAAAAAGAAATAGATAAAAGAGCAGAGCAGATTGGAATGGGTGCCTTAAAGTTCTTTATTCTTAAGTATGATGCACTGAAAGACTTTGTTTTTAATCCAAGGGAATCAATATCCTTTGAAGGAGAAACAGGCCCATATATCCAGTATGCACATGCCCGCATTTGCAGCATTTTGAGAAAGTTTGGAAAGAGGATTGACAAAAATTTTATTGATAAAACAGACTTATCTTTATTAAAAGAAAAAGAGGAAACTGAGTTAATTAAACTCTTGGGAAATTTTCCAGAGCTTGTTGAAAACGCAGCATCTTCTTATAAGCCTTCATTAATCTCGCGTTATCTGCTTGACTTATCACAGAGCTTTAATGAGTTTTATCATATTCACCAGATTCTGAAGGAAAGAGAAGAACTAAAAAACACAAGAATTCTTTTAATAGACAGTGTAAGGCAGGCTTTAAGGAATGGCCTTAATCTTCTTGGAATAGAAGCCCCTGAAAAGATGTAAAAACAAAGTTTTATATATTTATTGCTACTTTTTAATGGTTAATAAACTATTGGTAAGAAAATGGCAAAAAAAATAAAAGGAGAAACTAGTTTAGATAGCCTTATTCTTAGTGGTGATAAGATTAAAAAAATTAATTTATATTTAAAGCAATATTTAACTGCTAAAATAAAATTAAAATATTCATCAGCTGTTTTTAATTATATAAACATAGACAGAGATGAATTAGACAGCATACTTAATTTTTATGATAACTGCAGGAAAGCAATTTTAGATGAAAACAGCGAAATTGAAATTCCAAGGAAAGAAGATGCATTAATAAGTATGATTTTAAAAGGATATGAAATTGAGAACATTAAAACCTCTGATATAAGATTAGATTCTGTTGCAGTGATACATTTTAAGGATAAGGGTTCTTTCACTTACAAGCATATGGCCCCCATTGATTTAGGTAAATACATGTTGGATTACTTGAAATTCCAAGGAATGAATAATGATGCAGATGAAGTAATAAACAGAATCTTAGTAAATAAGGGACCAAAAGAAGAACTTTTTCAGAATTACAAAAAAGAAGTTATAAACTCTTTTTGTTAGTTTTTGGGTTTACCAAATAATTATAGCAATAAAGATAAATATTAATCCGACTATAACAGAAACATAAGCAGCTAATTCATCTTTTGGAAGATTGGCTATTATTTGGGTAATACTTTTTGGTTTTTCTTTTTTAGTTGATATATTTGAGCTAATTCCTGGATACATTGATGGTCCGGGCCTCAGAACAGGTTTTTGTCCCATTGTCTGGGATCCTGGAAAACCATGTACTGGTCTTTGGAAACCAGAACCTTGTATTGGTGCAGGCTTCTTTTTTTCAAATATAATTTTTTTCCCTACTGTAATCTTCATTTAATCACCTTTTTAGTAAATATTATCCTAAGTTTATAAAATTTTCTTTTTTAATTGAAAACCTTTTTATATCATGTTGATATTCTGAATAAACATGGCAAAAGAAGTGAGCTTTAAAACTACAAAAGACATACAGGTTTCTGACAAGATAATAGGCCAGGTTATTGGCCAGGAGGAAGCTGTCAATGTTATAAAAAAAGCTGCTGAGCAGAGAAGGCATGTTCTATTGATAGGGGATCCAGGAACAGGAAAATCAATGCTTGGCATGGCCCTTGCAGAGCTGTTGCCAAAGGAGAAACTTGTTGATGTTGTTTCCTTTCCTAATTTAAATGACGAGAACCAGCCGTTGATAAGGGTAATCCCTGCTGGCAAAGGCCGCGAGCTTGTGATGAAATCAAGAATTGAAGGCACAAATCTTTTTAAGAACCAGAATATTATAATCTTTATTCTTGTTATTATATCTATGTTTGCGCCCTGGTGGGTAAGGGCACAATATAAATCAGATATAATGTTTGCAGCCTTTTTCTTAGGGGGCATGCTGTTCCTTGCTGCATTTATCATATTTATGAATCTTGGCAAAAAAATGAATCCAAAAGTGAGTGTGCCAAAGGTTATAGTTGATAATTTCAATAAAAAGCAGGCTCAATTTCTGGATGCAACAGGCGCTCATGCAGGCGCTTTATTAGGAGATGTTCTGCATGATCCATTCCAGTCCGGCGGACTGGGAACGCCTGCCCATGAAAGGGTTGTTGCAGGAATGATTCACAAGGCAAATATGGGTGTTCTCTTTGTTGATGAAATTGCAACCCTGCAGCCAGCAACACAGCAGGAGTTATTAACATCATTGCAGGAGGGTAAATATGCAATAACTGGCCAGAGCGAGAGAAGCGCTGGAGCAATGGTAAGGACAGAAGCAGTTCCATGCAACTTTATTTTGGTTGCTGCTGGCAATCTTGAAACAGTTAAGAACATGCATCCTGCCCTAAGGTCAAGGATAAGGGGCTATGGATATGAGATTTATATGAAAGAAACAATGAAAGATACCCTTGAAAACAGGGATAAAATAGCTATTTTTGTTGCCCAAGAGGTTGTAAAAGACAAAAAAATACCTCACTTCAGCAGAGAGGCTGTTGATGCTATTATAGAGGAAGCAAGAAAGATGGCTAACAGAAAAGGCCATCTAACCTTAAGATTGAGAGAGCTTGGCGGATTAATAAGGGCAGCAGGAGATATTGCAAAAGAACAAAATGCAGAATTTGTTATGAAAAAGCACATAATGAATGCAAAAAAGATAGCACGCACTCTTGAGCAGCAAATAGCTGACAAATATATTGAGCAGAAAAAAGAGTATGAGGTTATTGTTACAAAAGGAAATAAGATTGGTAGAGTTAATGGTCTTGCAGTCATAGGTGGCTCTGAAGCATATTCAGGTATTATACTCCCAATAGAATCACAGGTAACACCTGGTGGCAAGGGAACAGAAATAATTGCAACTGGACAGCTTGGAAAGATAGCAAAGGAATCAATAAAAAATGTTTCAGCTATAATCAAAAAGTATTTTGGAGAAGACATAAAAGAAACATATGATATTTATGTACAGTTCATGCAGACCTATGAGGGTGTTGAGGGCGATTCAGCAAGCATAGCCGTTGCAACATCAATAATCTCTGCATTTAAAGATATTCCTGTAAAACAAAACTTTGCAATGACTGGCTCACTTTCAGTAAGGGGGGATGTCCTTCCAGTTGGAGGGGTAAGCTCAAAAGTAGAGGCAGCTATTGAAGCCGGCATAAAAAATGTAATTGTGCCAAAGGCTAATTTAAAAGATATAATAATTGATCCTGAAATGGTGTCTAAGATTAGGATAATACCTGTTGAGACAATTAGTGATGTCTTAAAAGAGGTTCTTAACTGGAATGGCAAAGAAGATATTCTTAAAATAATTCTGAAGAAATAACAAACTTTCCGAAAATTTTTTAAACTAAGTGTTCTTATTTTACTTTATGGTTAAAACCATTCCAAAAAAATGCCCCGAATGTGGTAGTACAAAGGTAAAATATAACAAAAAAACAAGGGAATTAGTCTGCAATGACTGCGGGCTTATAACCTTCATAGAATAATTGCGATTTTGATGATAATAACATTGTTAAACATAGCTATCTTATTCTAACCAAAAACTATATAAAGAAATAAAAAAGCATTTTGTTAAGAGGTGTTATAATGAAAATTAAACTCATAAAAAAACCAAAAAAACCCATTATTGTTGAAGGTTTTCCTGGATTTGGACTTGTTGGAACAATAGCGTGTGAATTCTTAGTGGATCACCTTAATACAGAGCTTATAGGAAAGGTCTTGCTTGAGGATGAGCCGGCAATAGTGGCAATACATAAAGGCAAAATTATAGAACCTTTATCTATATCATATAATAAAAAATATAATCTTGTTATAATACACTCGATGACTGCAACACCGGGTTCAGAATGGAAAATATCTGATATAATAATTGCCATAGCAAAAGAGCTAAATGCAAAAGAAATTGTTAGTTTGGAAAGTGTCAACTCTAATGATATAATGGGAAACCCAAAGACCTTTTATTACACAAATGACAAGAAAAAAGATAAAATTTTTAGGAATATTAAATTAAATCAGCTTAAAGAAGGCATAATAATGGGAGTTAGTTCAGCTTTATTGTTAAAAGTAGATAAAATACCTATGTCATGCATATTTGCTGAAACACATACTACTCTTCCAGACAGCAAGGCAGCTGCTGAGGTAATTAAGGTTTTGGATAAATACCTTGACCTGAAAGTAGATTATAAGCCTTTGCTAGAAACAGCAAAACAGTTTGAAAACAAACTAAAGGAAATACTCCAGCAAAGTAAACAAACAATTATAAACAGGGATAAAAAAGCATTGAGTTATGTTGGTTGAACTCTTTTAGTTTTCTTATTTCTTTATTTTACTTTTTTATTAATTAGGTAAATAATAAAAGAATGTTTGTTATTAAATATTTATTTATAAGTAGTAACAAAACAAAAGGTTTATATACACCAACAATACTGCTTTTTATATAAATTATTGGGGTATGTAAAACATGGATGCTAAAACTTTTTACAAAAATCTAAAACAAAGAGATAGGAGAGCTTTAAGAGAAATAGTTCAAGTTTTAAAAGAATATCATATTTCTGATATTTCTGCTATAGGTGAAGCAGTAAAACCACGTCACCATAAAAAATATAAAAATATTAATCTTCTATTAAAAAGTGTTAATACAACAGGTTATATTTTATCATTAGAAAAAATTAGAAAGAGGGGGGCTAACATTCATGAAAACATAGATGATAAATTTAAGTATAATTCATATGTAACAGATATAACCGTTAATATTAAATATAACAGAGCAACAAAAATTGGGCTTTCTTACACAATAGAAAATAAAGTGGCGGGTCCAAAAATTAATTTGTGATTTAATAATAATGGTGATAAAATGAATATGGAAAATTTTTTTAGTGGAATAAAACAAAATTGTGTTAAGGAGATTTATGATGTAATCAAATCATTTGAAATGGAGTTTGCTTTTTATCGTCAAAAGGATAGTTATGGCAATTGTATTGGTTGTATGGGAATACTAGTCTCTACTCCTAATGAAGAGGTTAATACATATTACTCACTTGTTGACAAATTGGAAGTAGTTGGATTTAAACGTTTAAGAGAAGAGAAAGGTTTTGAAGGCATGGACCATCAATTTATAATTGAATATGATAATATTCCTTTCAAGATAGGAAATTTAAGGAATGGAACTTGTTTAATAAATGGAACTACTTTAGGTCAAAATCCAATTAACAGATGGAAATTAGATCCTAGGGTTGTACATGATCACTTATCTGCACAAGAAATAAATCCTTACATGGTACTTTTTAATTCTCACTTTTTTGTTTTTTACCTTTAAAATCTTATTGATTTATCTATTTTTCATAATTTTTAATTTCATTACTTCAATTTTTCTAAAAAACTCGCTTAAACTCTCACTTTTTATTTTATTTTTTCGTTTTTTCAAATTTTAAAAAATTAATTATATTCTATAAAATATAAATTAGAAAGATTATATTAAGTAATATTCTTTAATAATAGTATTATATAAAAGATATTTTGTAGTATACTAATACAATTAAAAGTTTTAATTAAAGATTAAATCTTTTATTTAATTAAACAACTAAAACTTTTAATCAAAAACTATAAGTTTTATTGTATAAAATGATTAAATAATTTAATCAAAAGTTAAATAATATAACAAAATGAATTTAGTTTATTTTATTATATACCTACTTATTAGTAATTACAAAATAGAAAGATTTATAAGTTAAACTATCATAGCAGAGTGTTATTATGATAGAAGATTTATTTGAAACGGATAAATATGATTCATTATTGAGATTTTTGATTAGAGAAACAAGGATTATTAACTTAAAAGACTTTAAAACTGAAGAATATAAGATTCCAAGCAATTATGATGTTATTGAATTAAATCTTAATCAAAAGGAATATACAAAAGAAATTAGATTAGCAATAGACCCTATAGTTGAAATTGCAGAGAAGAAAGGATGTCCTTCAAACTTGTACACTGCTCTTTATGAAGCAGTTCTCAATGCTCATCAACATGGCAACAAGGAAGATCCAAACAAGAGAATTAAGATAGCATACAATGTATCTAAAAATTCAATAGACATTGCTGTTATAGATGAAGGGGGTTTTATAAATCCAGATTTTATATCTTACATAATTAGGCATAGAGAACAAAAACATAAAGAGAAATTTATGGATTTTTACGAATTTAGTAATATGAAAAAACCAGTAGAGAACAATGGTACAGGCACATTATTTATGCATTTATATTCTGATAAGATTTCCTACTATAAGTCTGATAAAGGGGGACTTGTTGTAAACTTAACAAAATATTTTTAAATTACTTGGATTTTAAATAAAATATCAATTTCTAGAAAGGTTTATATAAAAGGGCGTATAAGGTACATTATACGCAGTTTTTTATATATAAATTAAGGATAATACCCTTCCGAAGGCATATTTTAAACAAAAACCCTGCTTTTTGAGTAAAACAAGGCATTAAAAGAGGTTAGCAAATTGATTAACAAACTTAAGATTGAATTACAAATAAGAGGTTTTAGCGAAAAAACCATTAAAGCTTATATTTTTCATAATCAGCGATTTCTTAATTTTGTTAAAAAAGAGCCAAATGAGATTAATGAGGATGATATAAAATTTTATATGGCTTACCTGTTTGCTGAAAAGAAACAAAAGCCCACAAGTGTGAACCTTGTTTTAAGTGCCTTAAAATTCATGTATCAGGAAATCATGAAAAAAAGGATATTTGATAATATAAAATCCCCGAAAAATGAGAAAAAGCTGCCTACTGTGCTTACAAGGGATGAAATTGAAAAAATGATAAAAGCACTTAATAATACAAAACATGGGCTTTTGATTGAGTTTATGTATTCATCTGGATTAAGAGTTTCAGAGTGTGTTAGCATAAAGATAGAAGATCTTAATCTGCAGGAAAAAATGGGTTTAGTTAAGAGTGGAAAAGGCAAAAAAGACAGAAATATAATACTTTCAAGAAAATTGATTAGCCATTTAACAGATTATCTTGCTAAGAGGAGTGATAATAACCCTTATGTTTTTCCTGTTAAAGATAAACATATAAGTGTAAGGCAGGCACAAAAGGTAGTTCATGACGCAGCAAAAAAAGCAGGAATACAAAAAAGAGTGTTTTGCCATGCATTAAGAAGTTCTTTTGCAACACATTTATTAGAGAATGGAACAGATATAAGAATTATCCAGGAGCTTTTGGGGCATTCAAACATACAAACAACTGAAAGATATACAAAAGTATCAACAGCTCAGCTAAAAAAAGTAACAAGCCCTTTTGATACATAATTAAAATTTTTAATTCTTAATAAAACTTTTAATAATTGATTAAATCTTTTAGTCTTTAATATAACTAAATCTTTTAATCAATAATTAAATAATTCTATTCAATTTTTCCATTAAAATTATAATTAATGATTACAATTTATATTCTAATTCTTTTTGATTTAATTTTAAAAGGATTAATAATTTAATAGGATTAGACTTTTATTAATTTTATAGTAGTATCAAAAAAGAAAGATTTATAAAGTAATGTATCTACTCACTTATAGTAATTATCTGCAGTATACTAAATAACTGATTTAGATAAATTTTGTGAAACTATTAAAAAAGATGAGGAATTAAAAAATGAATAAAATAGTATCAGGACATCAACCAAATTATTTGCCTTATTTAGGTTTTTTTGATAAAATAAAGAAAAGTGATGTATTCTTTATTTTGGATGAAGCTCAATTTAGTAATGGTGACTTTCATAATAGAAATAAAATAAAAGCAAGCACCCCATTAGGGTATACATGGTTGACTATACCTGTTGAAAAGAAGAAAATACCAATTAATAAAATTAAAATAAAAAATGAGATAAAAAGATCAGATAAATCCTGGTACGAAGACCATCTTATAAAAATAGAAGATGCTTATTATAAAGCACCATTTTTTAATGATTATTTTCCAGAATTGAGGAAGTTCTATGAAACTAAAAGAGAAACATTATTCGATTTTAACATGCCCATCATTAATTTTTTATTGGGGGCTTTTAATATAAAAAAAGAAATTGTAATAGCAAGTGAGTTAGGAATAAAAACCTTATCCACACAGAGATTGGTGGATATATGCAAGGTATTGGGGGCAGATACATACCTAAGTGGAGATGGAGGAAGAAATTATATTGATGAAGAATTATTTAAAAAAAATAACACACATCTTATCTATCAGAATTATCATCATCCAAAATATCCTCAACAAGGGGATAAATTCTTGTCATGTATGTCTGCTATTGATTATTTGTTTAATTGTGGTGGGAGTCTATGAGAAAAAGAATTATGAGTATCGGTGCACATCCAGATGATGTTGAATTAGGTTGCGGTGGAGCTCTAAAAAGAAATATTAACAATGGCGATTTAGTAAAGGTTATTATAATGACTCAGGGTGAAAAAGGGAATCACATACCTAATTTCGTGGAAGCAAAAAAATCACTGAAATTGTTAGGTGTAGAAGATATACTCTATTGTGATTTTAAAGATGGAGAAATAATACATAAAATTGACACAGTTACCACCATTGAAAATTATATCAATGAATTTAATCCCTCCTTAATTTATACCCACAGCCCTCATGATAGGCATCAAGACCATACTAACTGTAGTCATATCGTAAGTTCTGCAGCAAGAAAAGTAAATCAAATCTTACTTTTTGAGAGTCCATCAACATTGCCTACATTTGAACCGCATTACTTCATTAATATCACAGAGACCTTAGAATACAAGATTAACGCTTTGAAAAAGTATGCATCTCAGGTTAAAAAAGGGATTATTGACATTAGTTTTGTGAGGTCTCAAGCAAGAGTTTGGGGATTTAAGAATAATGTCAAATATGCAGAAGCATTTGAACTTAACCATATGTTATATTAAAAATAGAGGGTTTGTTAGTACTACAAGTTTATTATGAGAACAAAATGAATAACAAATTTAAAAAAACAGGAATTATAATGTTATCCACATTTATTGGAATAGGTTTTTGGTATGCTGCAAATTTTCTTATACCTAAACTTGTGAATTATAACTTAAATAATTACTTGATTAACCATAAAAAAGAGGTTGTTCAAGAAAAGGACAAATTAATAGGCAAATCAGCATACTCTGATGAATTAACTCTGAATAGTATGAATCTTGAACTTAAGTTTACTGGAAACGATGAAAATAGTATCATGAAAAACGAAGAAGAATATGCTTTAAATGAATCAAAAGAGGGGTTATTAGAACAAAATCTCAAATCTAAAGATAAAAACTTAGAATCAATTATTACAATAAACAAAAATAGAGTTAGATTAACAGATTATCTTGAAACATATAAAATTAATTCAAGGGAGTAAAAAGTATAAAAATGAGTTTAAGCTTAGGAATAGATCTTTCCACATTTGCTTATGGTAAAATGATGGGTCTAGATTCAAATGAGAATAATGGTAATAAGCATGAGATTAGTGTTATAATCCCCGCATATAATGAAGAGAAAAGTATTGAGGAGGTTGTTGATGCACAGTACAAACAAACAAAACAACCAAAAAATGTATTTTTAATTAATGATAATTCCTCTGATTCCACACATGATATCTGCAAATGTTTAGAAAAAAAGTATAATACTTTTGTGTATATAAAAAATGATCACAACCAAGGTAAAGCTAGTAACATAAATAAAGTTGTAAGCGATTATTATGATAAATTAGGAGATATTGTATACATAAATGATGGTGATTTGATACCTGATAAAAATTGTCTAGAAGAACTAATTAATGGTTTTGATGAACCTGAAGTTGCAGCAATTACTGGATTTCCTCGCCTTATTGCTGGAGGATCTTTATTGAGTAAAGCTATGACTTGGGGAAAACAATGGCAGATAGATGTTCTTTATTTTAGAAAAGAGGCACAAGCATATAGAAATGGTATGTATGTTCTTTGTGGAGCAATTACTGCCTATAAAAAAGATATTTTAAAAAAGATTCCCATACCAACAAGAACCAAAACAGAAGATTTAGATTATACTTGGATTCTTATAGAAAATGGCTACAAATTAAGATTTCAAAAAAAAGCAACAGCTAAATCATATGATGTAGTTGGCATGAAAGAACACTGGAAACAAACCCTTAGGTGGCATAGCGGGGCATGGCAGTCTATTTATTCTCATGGAAAAAATTTAAATAAAGCTAAGGGTTTATTATATACTACATTAGTACCATTCTGGCTTGATGCAGCACTCTTTACAGCTTTACCTTTTCTATACAACTATAACTCTTATGTAGCATTAGGCATAGTTGGTATTGAGCTTATATCAAACTTAACTACTAATCTGATTTCAAGTCCAAAATCTTTGAAATATTTTCCCTCTGCACCATTGTATACTGCAATGTGTTTTTCTAGTTATTTAATTAGTGCAGTAAAAACAACTAACGAGAAAATAATGCACAAAGAAGATCAATGGAAGAATAGATGGGAAAAACAGGTTATAAAAGACCCTGTTGCAAAGAATATCCCTAAGAATCAGGAAGAACAAAATGAGAAATAATAATAGAAATAAATTTAAAAGAATTTCATGTGTTATTTTGCCTACATTTCTTAGTGTAGGACTTTTATATTTTACAAATGTTTCTGCTTTTGATGCAGGAGGTAATAATTTAAATAATCTTTCTAACAACGATAAAAGTGAAATTATTCAAGAAGGAAATAAATTAGTGAATAATTTAGGATATTTTAATGAATTCAATATAGATAACTTAGACTTAGAACTTAGATTTACTGGAGATAATGAATTTATAACAGAGAATGAATCAAATTTAAATAAAGCAAACAAAAGATTATTGGAAATAAAGGCGGGCTCTAACGTTCGAAAATTAGAAGAGTGTTTAACAGGCAAAATAGAACCACAGTTAATTAATCTGTCAAGAGATGATATTATTTTATATAGTAGGATGATACCTATAAAGAATTCATTAGAATTATACACTCAAATATATGAAATAGATCCAATATGGTTTTCTGAAGTGCTTTTACTTGAATCAAGATTTAATCCAATAGCAGTGAATGATAGAACATTAGATTATGGTATTGCTCAAATGAAAAAAGAAAGATATGAATTAGCAAAAGAATCTATGAGTAATAAACAAACTCAATATTTTTTAGATGTTAATTTAGAGGATAATATTTATAATCCCGAGACTAATATTGCATCTGTTCTTCTACTAACCAGAAGGGTTATTGATGAAAATAATCTAACCTCCGAAGATTATGATATCCTTTCAGTTTTATATAATTTGGGTTATGCAGGAATAAATGATAATAGGACATTTACAGAAAAGGGACAAAGATATCTAGATCTCCTTGACGAAAGAAAGTTTGAAGTAAATAAAATAATTAATTGCTTCGATTACGAAAAAAATGAAAGAAATTATATCAAAAACAAGAGAATAATGCCTTTATTTAATGTTTATGATGATAATAATAGTATAGATAAACAATATCAGGAATTATTCAAATTTTATACATTAGAATTAGATAATATAAAAAATGAAGAAGACGTTTGGTGGTCAGCATTATGTCTAAATGAATCTTTTTTATACTCAAAAATTTTAGATAATATTTATAAAACAGAAATAGAGGAAGAAAACAGAAATAAAATTTATGATGCCGCAAATTATCTTGAAAATGTAACTGAAAGTTATAGAAATACTGAACTTGGGCAATATGTTGATCAATTATACAAAATGATTATCCCCTTTAAAAATGACTAAAACTAATCAAAATAAATTAAAAGAATTGAGAGTCTACAATTTGAATAAAATCACATTAAATGAAAACATCGAAACTTTTTTGTCTATAGAAAGAGACTATGCAGAACCTTGGAACAAAGAAAATTTCTTGATGGATATGCCTTACAAATGGCAATTGAGCAAATATATAACTTTTGAAAACAATATTGCTGGATTTATTATTGGTTCTCTTAGCAATAAAACTGTTTCATTACATAGATTTATGGTTGACAAAAATTATAGAAGGTTGGGTCTTGGAATTCAGGTATACCAGGAATTTGAAGAAAATTGTAGAAAAAAAAGTGGAGTGGAAAAAATCGTATTAAAAGTTCTTGCTGAAAACAAATCTGCTATTCTCTTTTATAATAAATTAGGCTATAAAATAAGAGAAGAGTTTGAATATTTGAAAATAAAGAGGTATTTAATGGAAAAATGTATTTAATTAAACAAACCTTTTGGCCATGCTTTCATTAATGTCAACAAGATTTTCTTTTGCCTGCATATGCCTGAACTTCTGGTCAATATCAAGATAAACTTCCTGGTTAACATATTTTTTTATAACCGGAATTCCCTTCTCTATCAGATTGACTATATATTCCCTGACCATAAATTCTGTCAGGCCAATCCTTCTTGAAATAGCCTTGTATGTTATTGGCCCTTTTTCCTCAGCCATTGTGTAAAGTGCAAGGAATACTTCCTTCTCCTTTGTTGTAAGAAAAATATGGGTATAAACCGGTTCTTCATTATGCTTTTTATCATCCTTTGCAACAAGGCGGTTTATAAAAAGCTGCAAATCCTCTATTTTTTCATTTAATTTATCGATTTTTGAATCAACATTGCACAAATACTCATAATTAGCCTGAATTTCATTAGTATTTTCGTTAATAGAGCCTAAATGCTCTTCAAATTCTTCTTTTATTTTATTAAAGGCTTTTTTAAGCGTTTTATTAATTGTAAGAAGTTCTTTGGAACCATTATTCTTTTTTTCATCGAATAAATTAAACTTAATCCATATCACCCCGAGTTAACTATATTTCTTAGGTTACTTAAAAACTTTTCCAAAAATAACAAATTTTAAAAACAGAAACAGAATTTTTGTTACTAAAGCATAAAAAGGGATATTATGATAAGCTCAAAATCAAGCCTGGCGGTTTTACTCTCAAAATTAAGAGTTTTTGAGGCCCCAAAACTAAAATCAGAACAGTACACCACAGATTCAGAGATAGCAGCAGCTGTTTTGTGGCAAGCTTATTATTTAAGAGATATAGAAAACAAGATAATAGCTGATCTTGGAAGCGGCACAGGAATACTGAGCTTTGGTGCTTTATTATTAGGGGCAAAAAAGGTTTTTTTTGTTGAAAATGACAGAAATTCGGTTAAGATTACCAAAGAAAATCTTGTTTTTATTGAGAAAGAAACTAAAACAAAGCTTTCTGAGAAAGCCATATTCCTTAACCAAGACATCAATAATTTTGATGATAAAGTTGACACTGTAATCCAGAATCCCCCCTTTGGAACAAAACAGGAACATGCTGATAAGGTTTTTCTTGAAAAGGCGTTTTTGCTTACCAATGTAATATACTCATTTCATAAAATTGAGACAATGGGATTTGTAAACAGTATTTCAAAAGATAATGGCTTTGAGGTTACACACCTATGGAAATTTGACTTTCCAATAAAATCAACATACAGCTTTCACAGGAAAAGAATCCAGAGAATAAAAGTTGGATGCTGGAGAATGGAAAAAATTAAATAGAAATCTTTATAAACATTATAAAAACTCTTTTTTAAGGTGTTATTATGGAAATCAATGTCATTGAAGAAAAAAAGAACAGGTTAAGCTTTGAGCTTAAGGGGCAGGGCAACACTTTCTGCAATATATTAAAAGATGAGCTATGGAATGATAAGCATGTTACTGTTGCAACATATACCATAAAGCATCCATTACTTGGAATTCCTTTTATGATTGTTGAGACAGATGGGCATAAAAGCCCAAAACAAGCATTGGAAAGTGCTGCTGAGAGAGTAGCTGATAAGGCAGACAAGCTAAGGAAAGAGGCCAAGAAAGAGCTAAAATGATTAAGCCATCAGATGGCAAGTTATTGATAAAATTAGCAAGAGAATCTATTTCCTCATATTTCTTACAAAAAGAGCCAAATATAAGCATTCTAAAACAGTTTTCTGACAGGCAGGGAGTATTTGTAACTTTAAATAAAAATGAGCAACTAAGGGGTTGCATTGGCTTTCCAGAGCCCATATTCCCTTTGTATGAAGCAATAATAAAATCAGCAAGGTCAGCTGCTTTTGAAGACCCAAGATTTCCCCCATTGCAGAAAGAAGAACTAAAAGATATAAAAATAGAGATATCTGTTCTTACTGTCCCAAAACTTATTGAAGTGAAAAAACCAGAGGATTATCTTAAGGAAATAAAGATTGGCAAAGATGGCCTCATAATAAGGTCAGGCTATGGCTCCGGGCTATTGCTGCCGCAGGTTGCAGCAGAATATAAGTGGGGAGTTGAAGAGTTTCTTAGGCATTTATGCGAAAAAGCCTGGCTAAAGCAGGATGCATGGAAAGATACAAACAGCAGGATTTACAGATTTCAGGCGCAGATATTTAAAGAGTAAACCTAAGAAAAAGGAGGCAAGAAAGAAAATGAATTCTGAAAAAAACCATTCTCTCCCTTTTAAAAGAGATACAGCATGGGAACTTGTCAAAGAATACAACAAAGATAAACCTGATCTTAACCATTATCTTGAAAGCGAGGCTATTATGCTGGCTCTTGCAAAAAAATTGGGAGAAGATGAAGAAACATGGGGAATGCTTGGTTTAGTGCATGATATTGATTGGGGCATAACAAAAAAAAATCCCAAAGATCATTTAACTAAGGCCCCTGAGATTTTGAGGAAAGCTAGTTTTAGTGAGGATTTTATTAAAATTATTGTTTCCCATGGTTATGGGTATGAATGTGCAGGTCTGGAAAATAAAAAAAGAACAACAAAAGCAGAGCATGCCCTTGCCTGCGCTGAAACAGTAACCGGATTAATTCATGCTTACGCATTAATAAGAGGCTCAATAGATGGCATGAAAGTAAAGGGATTAAAAAAGAAGTTTAAAGAGAAGAGCTTTGCAGCTGCAGTAAACAGGGAAATAATCAAGGAATGCGGAGATTTAGGGCTTGAGTTAAGTGAGTTTCTGCAGTTGTCAATTGATGCAATAACAGAAATAGCAGATAAGGTTGATTTAATATAAAATGATTATAACTGATATATTGGAATATTATAAAGAAAAAATAGAACTTAGGCTAAAAACCTTTCTGGATGAAAAAATTTCTGAAGCAGAAAAAATATCTTATTCTTCAAGAGAGATAATGCAGTACATAAAAGAGTTTAATCTCAGGGGAGGAAAAAGAATAAGGTCAGTATTAATCATAATGGCCTACAAATCTCTTGGAGGAAAAAATGAAAATGCAATAATTGATATTGCTGCGTCAGCAGAGCTAATGCAGTCATTCCTCCTGATCCATGATGATATAATTGATGATGATGATTTAAGGAGGGGCGGTCCAACCATGCATAGAATATATGCAGAAAAATACAAAGGCTGTGATAACCCCAAAAAATTTGGGGAAAACATGGCAATAATAGCAGGCGATCTTCTTGCATCTCTTGGAAATGAAATAATCTCTAAATCAGCTTTTGATGAAGAAAAAAAGCTAAAGCTATTGCAGAAATTCAACAAGATTATAAAACTAACTGGCTATGGGGAAATAATTGATATTTTGTCTGGGCTAAAAACTAATGTGACAGAACAAGATATATCAAAAATGCACAAGTTAAAAACAGCTGTATACACAATAGAAGGGCCCTTGCACATGGGCGCAATAGCCGCAGGAGCATCAGATGATCAGCTAAAAATACTAAGTGAATATGCAATTCCATTGGGTATGGCATTTCAACTAAAGGATGATATCCTGGGATTATTTGGCTCAGAGGAAAAGCTTGGCAAGCCAGCTGATTCTGATATAAAAGAGGGCAAAAAAACACTTCTTATTTTAAAGGTACTGGAGAATGCAAATAAAGAACAAAAAGAGCTCATTGGAAATGCATTGGGAAACAAAGATATAACAAAAACAGAGCTAACAAAGGTAAGAGAAATAATAAAAGAAACAGGCTCACTATCTTATTCAGAAAATCTGGCAGAAAAACTAGTGAAAAAAGCAAAGAATGCAATAAAAACTTCTGATTTTGAAACGCATGGAAAAGATTTCTTTTTGGAAATAGCAGATTATGTAATCAAAAGAGATTACTAAAATGGAGAGAAGAAAAACAAGAGGTATGAAGGTAGGAAAAATTTTTGAAGCGTTATTAAATAAAATAAGAAAATTATAGGTGGGTTGTATGAAAACAACAGCAATAATACTAGCAGCAGGAAAGGCAAAAAGAATGATGGCTGATAAAAATAAACTCTTCTTAGAGCTGCGAAAACCAATTTTAATACATGCAGTAGAGGCATTTGAAAACCACAGATTAATCAATGAGATAATAATTGTTGTAAACAAAAAAGATTTAGAGGTTTGCAGCAAGATTGTTGAAAAAAATATCTTTAAAAAAATCCAGAAAATAATTGTTGGAGGCGAAACAAGACAGCAGTCATCATACAATGGTGTTATGGAAGCAGATTCTGATATTATTATTATCCATGATGGGGCAAGACCGCTTGTAACAGAGGATTCTATAACAAACTCAATCAGGGATGCCTTAAATTATGGAGCCTCTGTTGTTGCAGTGCCTCTAAAAGAAACTGTAAAAAAGGTTGATAATTGTTTTGTTAAAAACACTCTTGATAGAGATGCATTATGGATTGCCCAAACACCACAAACATTCAAGGCAGATATTATTAAAAAGGCGCATGAAGCAGCAGAAAGAGATGGTTTTTTTGGAAAAGATGATTCTTCATTAGTTGAAAGATTAGGTTATAAAGTTAGGATATGCATGGGGCATTATGAAAATTTAAAGATAACAACACCAGATGATCTGATAATAGCAAAGCATATATTTAAGAAAAATAATGGTGATTATTATGATTAGGGTTGGTATTGGCCAGGATTCTCATAGGTTTATAAGAAAAAGCAAAAAAAGGCTTGCTCTTGGTGGTGTGATAATCCATGATGAAAAGGGCTTAGAAGGAAATTCTGATGGTGATGTTGTGCTGCATGCTATCTTCAACGCCCTAAGCCAGGCTGTTGGCAAAAGATCAATAGGGTTCTATTCTGATAAGATGTGCAGGGAAGGAATTAAAGACAGCAGGGAATACCTAAAGCTGGCATTGAAGATGGTCAAGGACAGCGGTTATAAAGTAAATAATATTGGTGTGATGATTGAGGCAAAAAAACCAAGGATTGAGCCATATGTTGATGATATGAAAAAGAGCATAGCAAGGATATTAATGATCACACAAAACATGGTTGGTATAACAGCAACTTCTGGCGAGGGCCTTACTGCCTTTGGCAGAGGCATGGGAATACAGGTATTTGCAATAGCAACTGTTGTCAGGTGTTAATATAATGGAACTAATCCAAAAGGCATATGCCAAAATAAACCTTTCCCTGGATATCATTAAGAGACTCTCTTCTGGATACCATAAAATAGAATCTGTTATACAGGAACTTGAGCTGTATGATATAATTAAACTAAAGAAAATAGAAAAAGGCATAAAACTTAAGTGTAATATTAATATTTGTCCAGCTAATGAAAACCTTGCTTACAAAGCAGCAGAGCTTCTTATTAAAAAGTTTAAAATAAACAGGGGTGTTGAAATAACTATTGAGAAAAATATTCCTATTGCAGCTGGCCTAAGCGGAGGAAGTGCAGATGCTGCTGCAACATTAAAGGGCATGAACAATATCTTTAATTTAGGTTTATCAGAAGAGAAACTAATTGAAATATCCAATGATATTGGCATGGATGTTGCATTTTGTTTATTTGGCGGAACAGCATATGCAACCGGTAAGGGCAATGAATTGCAGAGGATAGAAGATTTTCCAATGCTTTATGTTGTTTTGGCAAAGCCAAAGTTTGGTATTTTAGCAAAAGATGCTTATAATAATCTTAATTATAAAAAAATAGGCAGACAGCTAAAAACAGCTAAAATGCTTTGTGCAATCAGGAAAAAAAGCATTAATAAAATTGCAGAAAATCTACATAATGATTTTGAATATTCTGTCTGCAAGAAGTATTCAATTATTAATGAAATCAAGCAAAAAATGATAGAAAATAAAGCATTAAATGCATTGATGTCTGGCTCCGGCCCAACTGTGTTTGGGATAATTCAAGATAAAGCTATTGCAGAAAACATACAGGATAGCTTAAAAAAAGATCATTATTTTAGGAAAAAGCTTGATTTTGTTTGCATAACATACACCAATACTATTCATTAATTTAAAATTTACTTTTTTATAGTAGTAATAAAGGAAAAGATTTATAAACATATATTATACCCTTCTGGTTTATGAATAAAAAACAATGCCAATATCATTTTGGAAGATTATGTAATAATACTGATATCATTTTCTCCTGTAATAGTGGCTTTTTGGGTTATACTTTAATTAGAGATATTTTGAATTACCAAAACATGGAAAACCCAATGCCTTTTATTATTACTGAAGGTGTTCTTATGACATTTTGTGGTTTTATGTCAATTAAGATTGGTTTAAAGGAGAGGTTTTCATCATTAATTAGAAATTATGAAATTAAAACAAACAAATCAAAATATCCTTTTGAACACAGCAAAAAAGTGATTATAGATGATTCAGATGGGTTAGAAATGTTATTGGATAAAACAGCAAGAAAAGAAGACTTAGAGTGGGGAACTCTGTTAAATGCTTATGATGACAAAGACAATGCAGTTATCTATAAAATATCAGACTCTGAAATATTAAAAAATTTTAAAATTTCTGGCAAAAAATTAGTTAAAAAAGACTTTTTTTGGGAGCAAACAATAACTCTCAGTGGTCAAAAATTAGCTAATTTAGGTTATAACGGATTACATCATTATCATCCTTTTAATGAATATGGTAATTTTGCGATTAATCTTGTGGATAGGTTTTCCCCACGCAATTGGATAAATCTATTAACTTTCAACATGCCTGAAGGGCCTGAGATAATAGGATACAATAACCAGTTTGTTTATATTCCAAAGGACAAAAATAAGAAAGAATTATTGCTGGCAAGTCCAAAAAAGATAATGGAATACTTAAGTTAATTCTTCAATTTTTTAATCAAAACTGAAAATTTTAAGAAAGATTTATAAAAAGATTTTTTCCAATAACAATAATATAGATTAATTGGTGAAATTATGAAAATTATTTGTGCAGAGAACATGGGCTTTTGCTTTGGTGTAAAGAGAGCACTTGACATGGTCTTAAAAGAAAAGAATGCTTATACTCTTGGCCAGCTCATACATAATCCACAGGTTGTTGAACTGCTTGAGAAAAAAGGAATTAAGGCTGTTAATTCAGTTAATGAGGTTAATGATGGAACTCTGATTATAACTGCTCATGGGACATCAAAATCAAACATTTTGAAAGCAAGGAAAAAAGGTCTTAAAATAATAGACACAACATGTCCTCTTGTAAAAAGGGTTCATAAACTCGCAAAAAAGTTTGACAATGAAGGTTATAATATTATTTTGGTTGGAGATAAAGAACATTCTGAAGTCAAAGGGGTTGTTAGCAACGCTGATCATATTCTTGTGATAAACAGTGCAAAAGAAGCAAAAAGTTTGAGGTTTGGTAAGGCTTGTGTGTTATCCCAAACAACACAGTCACTAGAAAAATTTAATGAGATTGCTGTTATATTAAAGAAAAATATCCCGGATTTAAAGGTGTTTAATACAATATGTGATGCCACAAAGAAAAGGCAGGATTCAGCTATGAATCTTGCTAAAAAGGTTGATTTAATGATTGTCATTGGCGGCTATAACAGTGCTAACACAAAAATGTTAAGCCAGATTTGTAGCAAAATAGTTGAAACGAAACATATAGAAAAAGCTGATGAACTTGATTATAAATGGTTTAACGGAAAGAATATGATTGGATTAACAGCCGGAGCATCAACTCCAGATTGGGTAATTAGTGATATAAGAACAAAGATAGAGGCTATATAAATGAAACCTAAGAAAGGATTGACAATTGAGGAATGCGTAAAAAAAGCAGAGAAATTTATAGAGTCTCAAGGAGTTTGCCTGCTTTTATATGACATAAAAGGGTCAAGAAATTTTGAGATAAATGAATTTATTCAAAAACGAGCCGAGATACAGGAAAGTTTGAACAATAAATTTTCAAAATATATGCCTAAAAATGATTTAGACGTCATGGGAATATTTAAGAAGGGATTTCAGATACAGAGGGGTGATGCTGCTGTTGCAGGAATAAATTCAGCAGAGGTTATTCCTGAGATAATTAATTATCAAAAGGAAATGTTTCCAGATGTACCGCTTTATTGGAGTGTGGCAAAGAATGGTTTTGATAAGAAAGGTTATATTTAGTAAATGAACAATTTATTTTATAATCATTTGATCCATAATAACTTAAATTATTTTCCGAAGCGCCTTTGTCTCTGCTTGTATTCTTCAATAACTTTTACTAGGTCTTCTTTTTCAAATTCAGGCCACATCTTTTCAAGAAAGAACCATTCTGAATAAATTGACTGCCAGGGAAGAAAGTTGCTTGTTCTTCTGTCACCCCCAGTCCTTATTATAAGGTCTGGCTCCGTATTCATGTAAAGGTTTTCTGCGAATGTATATTCATTAACATCCTTTATATCCAGCTCTTTGTTCTTAATTTTTTCAGCAACTTTTTTTACAGCATCAAGAATTTCCTCTCTGCCGCCATATGCAAGTGCAATATTAATTTTGTAGTTGTTATAATCCTTAGTTATGTCAATAACTTTTTTTATTTTTTCCTGCACTTTTTTCGGAAATAAATAATGCCTGCCAATAATATTTATTTTTATTTTATATTTATGAATATCCTCATTTGTTGATATTTCATTAAATCCCTTCTCAAAGAGATTCATGAGATAGTTGAACTCTTCTTTTGGCCTGTTAAAGTTCTGAATAGAGAAGCAGTAAAGTGTTATTTCCTTAATTTCTAATTCCTTGCACCATTTAAACAGTTTTTTAAGCTTTTCAAAGCCTAACTCATGCCCCCTCCATGGCTCTAACATAAGCCTTTTTGCAAAGCGCCTGTTTCCGTCTAAAATAATTCCAATATGCTCTGGATTTTTGCCCATACAAAACATAAAAAACAGGTTATTTATAAAGGTTTTTGTATATTTGATAATTTTCTAGTTTTTAATAAAAAAATTTATTTTGTCTATAAGATCATTTGTTCTTTCCAGACCTTTCTGATAATCTAATAATTCATACCGGTATTTTATCATTGCCAAAGATTTTTCTATAATGTAATTAAGCCTTGCATCAGCCCCTTTAACCCTGTTGAGCTCTTCTGCATCTTTAATCTCTTTTTCATATTTGCTGAGCTCTTCGTTAATCATGCCGATTGCATAATTGAGCTTATTATTTATCTTAAGATTCAGCATATTTACCTTTGCGCTGTATTCATCAACTTGTTCTTCAAGCCTTTTTTCGATTTTCCATTGTTTGTAATTTTTTATTTCCAAAGCTTTTTTCTTGAGTTCTATGATTAGTGACAGCTCTTTGTTCTGAATTCCGCGCTTGAGCAAGGAATCAACCTGCCTTTGCAAACTCTCTATCTTATATTTATCTTTGTTAATATCCTCTTTTATTTTATTCAAGAGCACAAGATAAGCTTCCTTTTCATTTGCGATAAGGGTATATATCTTATCTACTTCTACAATCTTGTTTGTATTTTCAAAGCAGTCATATAAGTACCTTATCCTGCTGTTTTTTAAAGTTAATTCCTCCAACCTTTCAAGTGTTCCTGGTTTCTCCCAGCCATTGCTTTGGAAAGTATTGTTTAATAGCCTAAATTCAGCATCTATTTTTTCTACTTCAAAAGTTATTCTTGCCTCTATTTCACTTCTTAGGTTTGATTCAGTATCAACAGATGCTTTTACCTTGTTCTTGAAGTAATTATCATCTTTAAAATCCTGGATTCTGTATAAGTCAGAATTGATTTCATCAAGAATGCTTCTTATCTGGTTTATTTTCTGTTTTGTGATATCTCCATTGAATGCAATTTCCACCAGGTTTCTGTTTTTTTGAATATTTTTGTTTAATTCAGCAATCTCTTGACTGAAGTCATTCAATTGATCTACATTCTTAACATACTTTTTTGGAAAATGTATTAGCTCTCCCTTTTCAGCTATTGAATCAAAATTTTTATCAAATTTCTTGTTGAATTCAATTATTTTATCCAAGCTGTAAGATTCCTTGCAGATATTTTCTGCTATTGCCTCCAATGTTTCATTTTCCATTGCCTGATAATATCTTGAATTCTCAAATAAGACATCCTGCTTTCTCTTAAATTTGTAGGCTTCAACAGAAATGCAGCCAAGAGATGCAATTATTAGTAACCAAATAATTGAATTTTTGATTTTTTTCTTAAAATAATTTATTTTTGACTGCTCCTCAGTTATCAGATCCTCTAATTTTTTGTTTAATTCGCTAAATTTTGATTCAGTTTCTTCTAAAACATTCTCAAATTCGTTTTTCATCTTATTTCTCTATAAGTCCTTTTATTTGTCTAAATTGCTTATGGTTTTTTGACAGGTCTTCTTTAGCTGATAGAAATTCTTTCCTTTTTTTGACAGGATTAAAATAACCTTTTTTTTGATTTATTTTATTAACATAATTATTTTCTATATCTTTGACATTTTGGTTTATTATTCTAAAGGCTTCACTTATCTTGTTATTAAACAAATCATTAAGCTGTTGTAAATTTGAGTTATATTCATTAAACAGACCTATGTTTTCATCATAATGGCATGCTAATGAATGTTTAGAAATAATGTCTTTTATCTCCTCAAAAAGAGAAATATCCTCATTGTAGATAATATTATTCAATGACGCATAAAGAAGCTTATTATAATAATCTATTTTTTTATGATATGTTTTTATTTTGTCCCTTTCTTTTGAAATTTTTTCAAGATTATTAATTTTTAACACCTTTTTTAGACTAGTTGTAGAATATTCTGTTGAACTCGGACTCGACTTTAGGTGTTATTTTTTTGATGTCTTCATTAAAATTATCATTAAACAAAAGTTTTGTATTATCACTTATTTTGTACTGGGATCCAATTTTATATGGTTCTAAATTACCTTTTCCTATATCTTTGAGGGAAATTAAGTTATATTTAATTCCTAATTCCCTTATTTTTTCCTGTCTTGATATCTGGTTTTTTGTTTTTCCAATTGATTCATTGGATGCATATGCAAACTCCCATAAGTCTGGTCTTCTGGTTTCCTTATCCATTATATTCCACAGGGTTTCACCTTTTTTCAGGAAATAGTCTTTTACTTGATAGTTTTCAAATGAATTTTGTGGAGAGTATGTTATCCTTTCGTCAAATTCTGAGCTCAATTTTAATTCATCAGGCAGCAAAACAATAGAACTTTCTGCTTTGTTGGGGATACATTGGTAATTTTTTGGATTATTATTTAGGTTTTTTGCAGTTTCATAACCTGCAAAGAATGAAAAAATCCCCACTAAGGTGTAAGTTAAAATGCTTTTTATGTTTCTTTTGAAGAAACTCTTTGTTTTTTCATAACCCTTGTTTATTATGCTGCTTAGATATCCTCTTGATTCTTTATTCTGTTTTTTATACTTATGAGTTTTTCTTTTATTTTTTCTCCATTCAATTGTTTTTCCATTATCCTGGTATTCCTTTAATATTCTGTATAATGTTGAGGTGCTAACCTTTTTAATTTTAGTTTTGTCCCTGCCTTTATTTAGTTCATCAGATATATCCCTAACCCTTATATCCTCATGGTTATTGTATAAATCAACTATTCTTTCTCTATCTTGACACTCAAGTTTTCTGCCATAGCGGAAGCTAGTACTATCAGGATTATTTACTGATTCTGAAAGCACTATTGAGTCTATGGTCTGGTTATTTTCTTTTATCATCTTCCTTTTAGATAGTTATTTGTCATTCTGTCTGTGTTTATGAGTTTCATATCATAAGCATTTGAAATATCGCTCAATACTGAGCTAAGCAACTGGTTGGAGTTTCTGTATCTTCTAACAAGTGACCTTGGGTTGTTTTCAATCTGAGAAATTTCCTTTAATTTTCCTCCCATTATGTCATTAACATCATAGGTATACTCCTCAAGATAATGGACATTATTTAAAAGCAGCTTAACAAATCCTGCTTGCTTCATTAATGGATCATATATTGGTCTTGTTACCCTTGTGAAATCCAATACTCTTTTTGTTCTGTTTATTAATTCTTCAGAAAGAAACAAGTATATCTGCACTATTTTTTCTATTTTTTTGAGATTCTCGTCAATACCTACATAATCAACTATATAACCTTGATTTAAATGCAATTTTTGCAGTAACCCGCTTCTTTTTCTTTCAAGATTCTCAGAAATGCATCTTATATCAAAATAAAAATTATCTTCAGGTCGCATGCTAAATAATTTCCTCTTTACAATATTATAGTCCCTTTCAGCTTTAAATAGTTCATCCTTTAATTGATTGTTGTCTAATACTTTAGTTCCGGTAATAAGGCCTTTTTTATTTCTGCTACTTATTAGCTTTTCATGGGTCTCTTTTAGATTTGAAGTCATTAAAATTAATGTGGAATTTATTTCTGAAAGATGATCCTCTTCCATCCCCATTATCTGGTCTATTGTATAATTTTTTCCAAAAAGATTTATCCTGAAAAAGTCAACTGCAGATGAGGCTGTTCTGTAAAAAATTGATTTGTTCTCATTTATTTTCCACCTCATTGCAAGGTGAATCTTCTTTAACTCGTCTGCATGCCCAACTATATAAACCAGGTTTCCATTTGATTTATCTGGTGTTATAGCATAGTTATTCAGCCCCCATGATTCTCTTCTTTCCCTGATAATCTTTTCAATACCAGAATTATTTTTAACCTCCTCCAAATTTTTTTCTTTTATCTTATTATTTTTGAGTATTTCAATTATTTCTGGTTCCATTCCCTCATATTCAAATTTGTTTTTATCTTTTTTTGAGTTATTTCCCATTTTATCATCCCCTTTCAATCTTTTTATTCTTTTGTAGTGGAATAGTTAAAATTCAATCTTTTTTCAAGCCCATTAAGCTGGATAATATCTTTCATAACTTTTTTATCAACACTCTGGTAATAAGGAGACTTGGAGTAAGTAATATTTTTTTCTAATTCCTTGCCCATGCTTGTGTTCTCACATCCACTACCCATATAATACCCTAATGAAAATATAAGAAAATACTTCAAGACCTTAAAGCCGAATCTGATAAGACCCATTACTGCTCACCCTCATTTAAGTAGCTATTGATTCTATTTTCCAGCTTTTTATATAATTCCTTGACTTTTGGCTTTTGTTTTTCAGCAAAATCCACAATCTTGTTATAAGTATTACCAACTTTTTTGTCTATTAATGGTTTTATTATACTTAATTTTCTTTCATTTGGCATCTCACTAATTCTTTTCTCAAGAAGCTCGTCACTGAACATATCTACTATTTCTTTGTCATAGTTGTTATCAATACCAATTTTGCTTATATCCAAAATATAATTCTTAAACTCTTCAGGTTTTTCACTAACAATCCCTTCTGTATAAGCCAAAAGTCCATCAATATTTTTTCCAGCAATGCCATACATTAGCTGTTCTTGTTTTTCAGTCAACCCAATTACTCTTTCTTGTACAACTGGTTTTGTTGTCTTTGTTCTCGTACATCCAACAGAAAAATAACTGGTTAGTGCAACTGCTCCTGTTAAAACCAAGATTCCAATAGTCTTTTTTAAGCCCATATTGAAATAACATCAGCATTTATTTTTAATAAGCATTTCCGAGAAAAAAGATTGAGATTTTTGTAATTTTTGTAAATAATTATAGAATAAGCGTAAATTTTTTGGAAAATTGCAGTTTAGAAATTCCTAAACCTTGTTTTTATTTTGAGCTATAAAACAATAATAATCCCTGCTGTCTTTCCAGATTTTGAAAATTTTGAAATTATAGTAATGTTTTTTTATAAGTTTTTTATTATAGATAAAATGAGTTAATCCTTTCTCATTGCCAATTGTTGGAACATATGTTCTTGGAGCTATTTTTTTAGCCGTCTTAATAAGATATTCCCTAACTTTACCCTTAGAAATTCTTCCGCTAAGTGTTATAAAAATAAGCCCTTTTGCCTTCAGCACTCTTTCAATTTCTTTTATTGCCTTTTTTATCTCATTGACCTTGCCATGCTGCAATACCTGAACACTGATTATAGCATCAAAAAAGTTATCCTTGTAAGGAAGTTTATTGAAAATATTACCTAATTCAAGACTGCATATTGTTTTTTCCTTTTTTAACCTCTCCTTAATGATTTTCAGACCTTCAGGTGCACAATCTATTCCATACATATCAAAGCCTTTTTTTGATAAATAAATAAGATTCTTGCCAGCACCACAGCCTAGGTCAAGAACTCTTTTAACTCCTTTTTTCTTAAAGAAAACCAATACATCGGGCATATTCTCATGGGATTTGAATATATTATAATACTTATACTTTACTCCCTCTTTTTTGTATATTTTGTTCCACTGAAGCATTTTGGTAAAGATTGTTTATTTTTAACTTTACTTATATATAATACTTTCTGAAGAGGATTATCTTTAACCTACATTACATACTAAACTACTTTAGAAATGTCTGAAAAATGTTTTACTTGATAAATTCTGGAATTTAATTTGTTTGATTTGTATTTTATGTTATGTTCTGAAATTTTTTTACTAATTTCAACTGAATTTTTTTCTTTCCAGTAGTTTAGTGCAATTACATCAATACCAAGATTTGCTGCACCAAATATTTCATTGCTTTCATGTGCTATAAAAACAGCCTCACTTTTTTTAAAATAACCCTTTCCGCATTTAAGAGCAATATTAAAAAATTTAGGGTTTGGTTTTTTAACACCAATATCCTTGGAAGATATGATTCCTGAAATATAATTTAAAACATTAAAATTATAAGCCTTATAAACTCCTCTCTCAACCAGTTGAGAAACAATCATCTTTTCTATTTTAGAATACAGATTATTTCTTTTTTCTGTTGCATCAGTTAGTATATAAAACAAAATTCCTTTACAGTTAAGGATTTCAAGAGTTTTTGTTACATCTTTAAATAACTTGATTTTTTTATTGGAATTATAATTTTTATTTATTAACTTACAATAGTCTGCATAACTTGCATTAATAAAATTGTCATTCAGAAAAAGATTTATTGCTTCTTTCATTGATACTTTAGTTTGGCTTAGAATTTTATAGGGCTTGAACATATTACAAACATCATCAATACTATAATTCATCCCATTTCTATTAAATAACTCTGTTAGAATTTCTTTTTGCCTATTTATACTGGAAGCAGAATCAAAAAGTATATCTCCTGCATCTGATAGTACTATTCTAATAGACTTTTTTCCATTAAACACATTACAAAAGTTCATTTTATTTTTCACTGAAATAGTTTTTAAAGCGCTTTGTTATGTAAGATAAATTTAATGGTCTTTTAAAATCCCTTCTTCCTCCAAGCTCAATGTAGGAATATATTAAAACAGGTCCTTCCATTCCTTCAGACTCCTTAATAGTCTGTTCAAGACCCTTCTCTGTATTGACCATATATATAGAAGAATACCCTTGAAGAGCTGCAACAAATGGAATTTTTGCTGTGTCCGAACATGATCTTTCTTCCGTGCATGAAGCATATGCATTATTGTCCAATACAATATGGGTTAAATTTTTAGGGTTGTTGTAACCTATTGTAACAAGTGTACCAAAATTTGTTAAAATACTTGCATCTCCATCTATAACAATTGTTTTTGTTTTTGGTTTAGATACAGCAAAACCCAATCCAAGTGAAGATACCAGACCAAAAGATCCAACATTATAGAATTGATTTGGACTATCATATCTTTCATACAATGAACGACTTATTAACCCTGTTGTTGAAAAGATTGCATCTTCCGAAGTAGTTGAGTTTATAATTGAATCAAGAGCAACCTCTCGCTTCATTTTTTTTGAATATTTTGAAGTTCTGTTAACTATTTTTGGTAATATCTCATTAATAACATTTTTGCTTCCATATTCTAATTTTTTATTATGTATTTTGGGTTCTGAAATTGTTTCATTACTTTTTCCTTTATATGAACACCAACCCCGTTTTACCAAGATTGCTGCTGGTTTCTTTTTTTCATTAATAAAATTATAAGAACCTGAAACTGTTTCTTCAATATTATCTTCTTCCAATTCTTTGTAGAAAATACCCAACTGCTCTAGAACTTTTTTGGTAAGTTTACCCCCTATTAAATGCTGGGGTGCATTCTCTCCTGAACATCCTCTATATGTTACAACAAATAAGAAAGGTATCTCGCATGGAATTAACAAAGAGCTTATTTCATTTGTAGATTTTAGCATTCCAGAGTTTTGCATATAAACAACTGGAATTTTACTTCCAAGATAAGCTCCTGCAGCAATACCTACTGCCTCTGGTTCGCTTTGTGCAGGAATATGGATAAAATCTTTATCAATTTCAAAATTATTGATGAAATATCTCAATACTCCACAAGGAACACCTGTTGCAAAGTTTGTACCTTTTTCTTTAAGCTTATTATGAAATCTATTTGCATGAGGGTTCTGACTTTTATTAAAATCCTTAAATTTTGATTCCATTTAATTTTTTCCCCCCATATTCTGTAAAGAACAAACCACGATAATCCTGCCAGACCTTAGGTTTAAGGTTTTTGTCTTTAAAAATATCTTCAAGCATTTTTCTTGCATTTAAATAATACTCAATCCTGTTAGCTGAGAGATGCCTTAAATCAGCCTGCCCAGGAATATACTCCTGCATTGTATTAATTATAGGGAATTCTGTTAATACTGGAACATATTTTTTAATTTCATCGCTAAATATCTCTAAAGGATCTAACCCCATTATATAAAGAATTGTTGTGTTAATACCCAGGTCTTTAGCTGTATTTAAAATTTTTCTGCTTTTATCTAAAGATATATTTTTTTCTGGTTTTAACATTTGATTTCTTCTTGTGAAACATTCAATTGTCATAGCTATTGTCGCAGAATTTACATATTCCGCCATTTTTTTTAAAGACTTTATTGAGGTTATTTGTGAGCCCATATACTTTAATTCTCCTTTAAAATTATAATCATTTTTTAATATATCATTTAGCATTAATATATGCTCTAAAGTATCTTTTTCGTTTTCAAAACATCCTGTTACAATGCTTATTCCTTTGACATGAGATAAATCTTCCAGTTTTTCATTAGCGAGAACATAATTAATTCTCTTTCTTAACCTTTGTGGGCTAGTTAAATCATCTTCATCTCCTTTTGCAGAATTTAATTTGTATGTACCGCAGAACTTACAACCACTACATTTTCTCCTATTATTAGAGTTAATTGTCATTTCAGTACCAATTTTATGGTTTTTTATATTTACAAATTTTCTAAAATAAGTGCTGTCGCAAGTATCATTTTCAACCAATTCTGCTTTAGCAATAGGTTTATTTTTAAACAGCAATTTTTTTCCGTTATGAATCCAACGCGAATCCTTTGTATTTGTTAAAGCAAGATAAAAATCTTCATTAATCAAATAAGGGCTTATTTTAAACCTTACCCTTTTAGAATCAAGAAAGGGATAATTAACTCCTTCAATATTAAGGGAAATTAATAAGATATCAATTGCTGGAACATCATACTTTTTTTCAAGTTTAAAAGCATGTTCTAAAGATTCCAAAAATGCGTTTTTATTTTTCATTTTTATTGAAATATCCTTATTGAAAATTTACTATATTTTTTTATTATTAATTATTAATAAAACTTTCTAGGAAAAAATAAAAAAATTTTCGTTATTTCTGTAATATTTGCGAAATTAATAATACTAACTAATTAGAAATCAATATTTATAAACCTTTCGCTTTGTAACTACTAGTTAGTATTAAAATATTAATATTTTCTAAATCCAAAACTATAAAAACAAATAAAGTTTCTTATACTTTATGAGAGAAATAACAGATGAAAAGCTGGATAAGTACTTTGATATAACAGGCCAGGCCTTAAACAAAGCAAAAGAAAACATAACAAAAGACAGCTCAAAGAAAGGGTCTGCAGCTGATTTCCTTGACATGGCCCAGCGTTACTACGATGATGCCAAATACTTCAAAGAAAAAGATGATTATGTAAATGCATTCGCGGCCTTAAGCTATGCCCATGGCTGGCTTGACGCAGGCGCAAGAATTAAGTTGTTTGATGTCCATGACTCTAAGTTATTTACTGTTGATGATTAATTTTTTTTCTATAATTTTTATTAAAAGGACAAGCAATAATGAAAAAATAAATGCAACCATGATAAACCTTATAAAAAATTCCCGGAAGAAAGACTGCCTATAAGTCTGAATCATCAATGAGCCTGCATTAAACTGCCAGTTGCCCTGGGGAAAAAGGATTATGTGGAATAGTTCAAAAAAACTGTCAAAAAATAGTGAAGCAATTAAAGACAACAATGTAATTAAAAAGACTATCAAAGCAGATTTTTTTAAGTGCGAATAATTTATTTTTCTTTTTTTAATTAAAACAAAAAGCCAAACCATTAAAAAAACAAAAAGAAGCTGTTCAAGTATAATCAATCTTCTAACATCAGCCATATGAGATTTCTCTTTTTCATTGAAATTTACATTTAATTCTGAACTAAAGCCAGTTATGTATCTTGTTACATTTCTGTCAATCTCTAAATGGCTTGGATTGCCTGAATATTTTCTGATAAGCGAGCTATGAAAAGATGTTGAATAAAGATAATAGTTAAAAGAGCTGAGAATAATTATAAAAGCTATTAATAGTGCAATTAAAAAATCTTTTTTTATTTTTTTAGATTTAAGCATTAAGCTCATAGCCTCCCAAGGAAACAAGATAAACAGTATTATTCAGATATTTCTGATTTTCAACTATGTGTTTTGGCGGCCACCCCCATCTTAATGGTATCCCTATATTTTTCATTAGCTCAGTTACATTAACACCATGCGCTTCTGGTGATGAAATGATTTTTGTTAGGCCATTTTCTTCAATTGCCTTAGCCTGCTCAGCACGGTGTAATTTCCTTGCTTTAGGCTGCCAGAGCCTTGGATTATACCACTGCCTTGGGTGTTCTGACCATTCAGGATGCTTTAGTCTCATCCTTTCTGCAAATTTACCAACTGCAAAATCTGTACAAATAACATATACTCCTCTATCAAAATCAAGGACATTATTAATTAAGGGTTGGTTTGGCGGGCACCCCTCTTTTTTGTTGTAATTTGGACAACCTTTTGAGTGTTTATAGTATTTGAGTTTACAAAGTGTTTGTATCCCTTCCTTATACGGAATTATTTCTGGTTCTATTCTTTCAATCATCTTAACTGCCCTTATTTTTCATAATCTGCTTTATCAATTTTTGGATAAGTTCCAGGCAGCATAAAAACTTTTTCTGTTTTTACTGCAAGGCCTCTCTCACCAAGCATCTCCTCAGAATCCATCTTTGCATTTCCATAGCAGATAAGCTCTCCTTTTAATGTAATTACAGCAATAACATCTTCATTAGTTATGCCTGAATCAAGCTTTGAGATTCCAGGCACATTAAGATTGGCTCCATGGCACAAGCTGTCAACAGCGCTGTCTAATACATAAATTTTCGGAAGATGCCTGACAGCATTTTCAATTGGCTGTATGCAATAACGCAGGTATTTTTCATTTCCATTTTCATAATAATAAAAAGCGTCTGTTAAATCCTGTAAAGTAACTAATGTACTTTCATCAAAAGGTCCTGCTTTTGTCCTTCTTAGCTCAGCCATATGGGCTCCGCAGCCAAGTTTTTTGCCAAGGTCATGTATAAGCTTTCTTATGTATGTTCCTGCCTCACAGCCAACCTTAAATAAGACATCCTGGCCATCAATCTCAATTACCTCAAAATAGTATATCTGCCTCTCCCTTAACCTTCTTTTAACAGCGCTTTTTAATGGCGGCATCTGCATTATCTTGCCCACAAATTCATTGCATACCTGATAAATCTCATGCTCTGGAATCTCTTTGTGTATATGCATCAGCCCAACATATTCTTTTCCTGCCTTAAGCAGTGTCTGCACTACTCTCGTTGCCCTGCCAGTTGCGATTGGCAAAACACCTGTAACACCTGGATCAAGAGTGCCAGAATGGCCTGACTTGCTTATATCAAGGATTTTCTGGACATATGCACTAACCTGATGAGATGTAGGTCCAGAGGGCTTGTCAATGTTGACAACCCCATAGTTTATGAGTTCTTTTACAGGCCTGTTATTAGGATCACAGCCAAATTTAGATGAGCTTACAGATTTCTTTCTAATTAAAATTTTTCTCTTAATTTTTTCAAAAGGCAGTAAATCTTGTTGCATGCCTAGAAAGAGTTTCTTGTTATTTAATAAGGTTTTGCTTTAATGAAATTTATCTATTTTGGGCGCCCTTAGTTTGTATGTAATAACCAACACCCAAACTAAAATATTCAATTACCCTGCCAATTACTTCGTATGCTTTGTTTTTGTAATAAACAACCTGCCCCATATTATACTTTTTGTCTTTATTCTTAGGAAAAAACATAGCTTCTTCTTTTCTAATAAACTCTACTCTTCCTTCTAAATTCTCTTTTTTAGGAATATTTTTTTTCATCTAGCTTTTAGTTAGAACTCTTTTTTGATTTGGATTTTTCTTCTTTAACTGCTTTTTTATCTTCTGCTGGTTTCTTTTCTTTATTCTTTGTTTCCTTGGATTCTTCTTTTTTTACTGCTTCTTCTTTCTTTTCAGGCTGCTTTTTATCTTGTTTTTTAGGTGTTATTTTCTTTGTTTCTTTTTTCTTTTCCTTTTTTTCTTCAACAGGCGCCCCAACAAGCTCTGCTTTAACTAAGCCATCATCATATTTCTCAACCTTTACCTTAACCTTATGAGGTGGATTTTTAATGCCATGTTCCCAAACCTTTAGGTTCAGGTATTTTCCAAGCTTAATATTATCTGATTTCATATGCTTTGCTAAGAATTCTTTTAAGGCTTTGATAGTTTTTTTTGCCCTCTTGTATTTTGGGGCTTTCTGAAACTCTTTCCTTAGGGGAATTATATATTCTCTTTCCAGTACAACCTTTGATTTTTCCTCTTTCTTTGCCATTTTTATGCCTTTGTCTTGGTTCTTCTCCAGGATCTCTTTATCTCAGTATGCCTGCCAGGATGGACTCTTCTTCCTTTTCCATAAATCTTCATAACTGTCCAGAAAGGAGCCCATCTAGTCTGCTTGTGCAGTCTTGCAAGCCTCAGTTTCCTGCTTAAATGCTTGTATCTTGCCATTTTATTTTCTTATCATTTTGAATTTGTGTTTTTTTGGCTGTAATCTCATTAAAAGGTTTTTTAGTGCATCATCATCAACTGTTTTTATCTGGCTGGTTTGGATTGCCTGGCTTAGTAATATAAGCAACTGAACAGCCAATTCAGGATGTGCTGTTTTTAGGTTGCCGTATCTTTCCAATGCTTTTTTTGTTAATACCCCTTTAACCAAATTCTCAAGTTGAGCTATCTGTTGTTGTATCTCTGCTTCTTCTGAATCAAATTGTTGTTGTCCTTGAAGTTCTTCAAGTTTTTTCCTTTTAAGCTCCTCAAGATCAGTCATTTTTTTACTAGCTCATCAGCAGTTGATACATCTTCTTTGGATTGTTCTTTTTTAAGCTCTTTCTTAGGCTCATCTTTTTTTTCTTCAACCTTATTCTCTGCTTTAGCTTCAGCAGGTTTTTCTTCTGCTGGTTTTTTGATTTCTTGTGACTGTTTAATTTTAATATTCTGTTTTTTTAATTCTGGTTTTTTCTCAACCTTTTCTGGTTGTTTGATTATTTTTTCCTCTTGTTCTTTATCAACTTTCTCTGCTGGTTTATTTTCTTTAACCTCAGCAGGCTTTTTTGGCATTGTTTGTGGTTTTTTGCCAGAAATCTGTGCAGCAACCTTGTCAAGAATAGATGCTCCTTTTGGGGCAATTATCCTTCCTTTGTGGACTCCTTTTTCTGCTTTTTTTACAAGTCCTGCCTCTTCAAGCTGTTGTAATACTGTTCTTATTATCTTTCCAGAGCCACTGTAAAATTTCTCTGGCTTAACCCCTCTGTTTTTTTTGCCGCCATATTTTGTTCTTAGCTTTGATACTCCTATTGGCCCAAGTTTATGGGTTGTTCTTAATATAGCAGCAGCTCTTACATACCACCAATCATCTCGTGCTGGAGCTCTCTCTTTGTGAGCGCCTGTCTTAACAAACTCTGTCCATGCAGGAGGCTTTATAAAGGGTATTTTTTTCAATTCTAAGGCTGTTTTTTCTATTAATTCGTTCTGAGGAACATTATAAATGTCTTTCATTAAAATCACTCCATTATTCAACCGTTTTATTTAAAAATAATGGCTTAAAAGTTCTTAATTAGCTTTTTAAACAAATTAGTTTAAAACAGAACCATTAAACCTATTAAATAAACCTTATTTAATATTGTGCTCTAGAAAACCAGAAAACTAGGATTCTTTAAAAAGCTTGTGTTTGTTAATTGAATGGAAATAACAAAAGGAGGAGGTAAAGAAATGAAAAACAAAAAGTTTATAAGAAAAGAGTTTATAAAGTAATAAAAAGAGGTTTGTTATGTTAAAAAAAAGAACCGAGATAAGCACTTTTGAGTTAATGGTGCTGATAGTTGGATGTGCAGCAGTTATTCTTGGATTTAATCTTATTAACAGGGTTTACATAACAGACTATGCTATGAGCTGGCCAATGGTTATCTCAATATTCACATGGCTCATACTTCTTGTTTTGTTTATTCTTCTAAGCATAAATGTTGATTCCACCAAGCAAACCCTAAAAGAAATAACAGAAATAAAGGATATCCTCAAGAAACTAACTCAAAAGAAGGAATAAGCTTGAGTAGTTAGATAAATTTAATTCTTAATATCCTCTAAGTTGATTATTGCCTTATTTATCTTTATAGAATCATCCAATGCTATCCTGGGGCAGGCTGTGTTTACAAAGCATTCAACAAATGGAAAGTTCTCCAACTGATTAAAATCTATTGTATTGAAAACAAGGAAGTAAAAGTTCTTGTCCCTGAATTTGTTTTTTAGCTCAAAGGCCTTTTTTAGCTGTTCCTGGCCTGGCTTTGTTGTTACAATAACCCCTATTTCTTTTGAGCTGAGAAATTTAATTAATGCCCCTTTGTTTTTTTTGTTTATTTTTTCAGCTTGTTCTCTATCTATTTTATTAAATTTGTTAGTTAATGGATTAAATATAAAAACATCTTTTTTTGTTTTTAATGAAATTGCAGTTGGATGAAACAGGCCAGAGCCAATGTAAAGAAAGGCATCAACTTTATTATTAACAGATAATGCAGAATTAACATCGCATCCAAGAACCTGGGCTTGATAAGCTGCATGTTTTCCTTTACCAAAAAATACCTTTTTGCCTTCTTGTTCCAATTGCAATTTAATCTCCTTAACCTGTCCAATGAACTGCACTGTTGTAACTAATCCTATTTTTTCAGGCAGTTTTAAAACATGTTTTCCAATAAAAACAGCTTTATTGTATCTTGCTTCAACAAACATTAGCTTCATATTTTAAAGAAAAAAGTTTTGTTTTTAAATATTATCCTATTTTAATATGTCATAAAAGGCATCAAATATTGGCTTGTCTGTTGTTATAATGTGGAAGTCAACTCCAAGCTCATCGCATAGTTTTGCTATCTTTGATATATGGCTTTCAAGCCTTTGCTTATAACCAATTCTAAGCCTTGGATTTATATAAGTCCTTAGTATATTCTTTGTTTCAGAGTCCTTAAGCCTGAAATCCCCGCTAAACAAAAGCTCTCTCTCAACAGGATCCAAAACCTGTATTATCTTCATATCATGTTCCCCGAGCATAAAAAGCCCTCGTTCTATTTCATCAATATTAAACAAAAAGTCAGATATTATTACAACAAGAGCCCTTGAGCCAATCATCTTCTTGTATTTAATCATGGCATCCTTAAATTTTGAAAAACCAATCAGCTTTATATTGTTCAGATGCTCAACCATTTCTGCAAGATGTCCCATGCCTCTTTTTGACTTAAATGTTTCAAGTTCCTCTGAAAAGGTTGAGAACTGGAATTTCTCATTTTCCTTCATTGTAAGATAAGCCATTCCAACACCAAGCATAGAAGAATAGTCAAACTTTGTAATACCCTTGCCAAAGTTCATGCTAGCGCTATGGTCAACTATTATATGGGTCGTAAGGCTTTTATCTTCCTCATATCTCCTGATGTAAAGGTCGTCTGTCCTTGCAAATATCCTCCAGTCTATTGACCTGAAATCATCTCCTGTAGAATAAATCCTGTGGTCTTTTATTGTTATGCCCCGGCCATGTATAACAGAACGCCTTGAGCCAGTATAGCTTGACGTAACTCTTTTCTTTATAATAAGGTTAAACCTGTCAAGCTGAGACAAAAACTCTGTTGTTATCATTTTACCTTGTTTAAGATCTCCTTTATTGCATCATCTGTTGACATCCCTTTTCTTTCAGCCTCAAAATTTAGTATTATCCTGTGCCTTAATATTGGATAAGCCATTGCATCAATATCCTCTTTGCTTACATAGTTTCTTCCCTTTACAACAGCTCGTGCTTTTGATGCAAGAACAAGCCCAATAGAGGCCCTTGGCGATGCCCCATATTCTATTAGGTTAGGCCTTTTTCTTGTTTCAGTGACTATATCCACAATCCTATGCTTTAGGTCATTTGCTATTGGAACTTGCCTTACTAGGGTTTGCATATGTAAAAGGTGTTCTTTATTTAATAATACCCTTACTTTCTGGTCTTTAAGCTCAAATGCATATTTATTTACTATTTCAATCTCCTCATCATAGCTTGGATACCCAATCTTGATCTTAAGCAAAAACCTGTCTGCCTGGGCCTCTGGCAAGGGGTATGTCCCTTCCTGCTCAATAGGGTTCTGTGTTGCAAGCACAAAAAAAGGCATGTCAAGCTTGAATGTTGTATTTCCAACAGTAACCTGCTTTTCCTGCATTGCCTCAAGCAAGGCAGACTGTGTTTTTGGCGTTGCTCTGTTGATCTCATCTGCAAGCACAATGTTTGCAAACACAGGCCCTGGCTGGAACTTGAAGTTCCTTTTGCCGGATGTCTCCTCAATAATATATGTGCCTGTTATGTCAGATGGCATTAAGTCAGGGGTGTTTTGTATTCTGCTGAACTTAAGGTCCATGAGCTGTGCCATTGTTTTTATAGCCAGGGTTTTTGCCAGGCCTGGATAGCCCTCAAGCAGTGCATTTGAATCACATAATACTGTGATAATAATCTGCTCAACAACCTCTTTCTGCCCAACAACTATCTTACCTATCTCTTTGTATAAGCTATCAAAAGTTTCCTTATATTTTTCCATTCTTAATACACCTCATTTTTAGTTTAAGTTTTATTCTTTTGCAAGCTTTAAAAAATATGTTTTTACAAGCTCCTGCTGCTCTTCCTTGATTTTTTCCTCATAAACATCAGCTGTTGCTACAAATACCTCATCTGGGAAAAGCTCATCAAACTCCCTTCTTTCAGGCTCTTTTACATCATCGAGGTTTATCTCATAGCCAGCCTGCTTTATCATCATATCAAGCATTTCATCACCCATCTGGGCAATATAAGCATCACCAAACACGCTTTCACTCTCTCCAGAGCCAGCTATTCTCTCAAGGCCCTGTTTTCCAGAGCCTGTTTCATTGCCGCCAAGGCCATATATAAAATCAACAGCAGTATTTGCTGCATCTTTGAAATTAAATGACAAGTCAAACTGTGCTGAAAATATTATTAAAAAGCATAGGACTATGCTTAATAATATTTTGTAAGACTGCTTTTTCTGATTAAAAAAAGATGCAACCTCTACTTTTTTAATATCCCTTATAATATCTTCTTTCAGCTCGTCAACAACAGGATTTTCCAATCTTATGTTGTCTCTCGCTGTTCTGAGCCTTTCATTAAGAAGAGGATATTTTTTTTCAACAGTTATTAGGTGTTTTTCCATGATGCCTTTATACAAGCTAATTATAAAATATAATGCTGCTGGAACTAATGCATATGCCTGATAAAAATCAAACAAAGACAGGACAATATAAATAACTAAGAATATCAGAAGCGCATTTAAAAAACTGTTAAATAATATGATGTTGCTGAATGTAAAATTTATTTCCTTTAAAACCTTATTAAATTTTTTCATTTTTTATGGGCATGCGCATAGGCTTGCTATTTCATCATCTAACCTAGATATATCTGCTCTGAGTCCTGATATTGTTGCCATAGCAGCATTAAGCTCTGTTTTTGATATGCTAAGTTCTGCTTGTGCAGTGGCCAGTTCTGCCCTTTTTTGAACTAATTCGCTTGTTTTTTCTGCCAGCTGTTTTTGCAGAGTTGCTTTTTGATCTTCTAATTTTTCCTTTTCAGTTTTTAGGTCTGTGTACTGCGTGCTTAGCTCTTTCTCTCTTTCTTCCTTAATATTAAGCTCCTGGCTTGTCTGCTCAAGCTTTGTCTTTTCAGTGCTTAGCGTTGATGAAATATTCCTTAAGTCATCAAGTTTTAGTTTGTAATCCATATACAGGTCCTTAAATGTTGTCTGGTAGTAAATGCTTAAGCCAGCAAGTGACATTAAGGTTGCGATTAATAAGAAGAAAAAACCAAAGTTCACATTTCTTTTCATGTATGCCATATTATCAACCTATTATTAATTCTTACTTATATAGATTTCCTATTTTCCATAATTCTCCTTACACAGACCTCTAATAGAAATATGCACAATGCTGTTAAAACAAGCATCCATGTGTAGCTTTTTTCATCTATATTTTTTCTTTTTGAGTTGTCTATAATAAACTTCACTATTGCTGTTGTGTTGTCCTTGTCAAAAATTCTTCCGTTTGTTATGCTCACAATGTCTATGAGCTCAGGATTTACTCCAAGCTCCTCATATTCTCTCTTGTAATTAACAGCCATTGATGCATCAAAAAAATCATGAAATCCTGCTGCTTTTGGAACAAAGCTTGCCATGTAAAGATTTTGGTCTATCTTTGAAAATATGAAATCATTAAGCACTGGCTCTGATTCTGAAATAACAGTTATCTGGGCAGCATCATCAATTCTTGAGTCCTTGAGCTTTACATCAAACTTCTTGTTCCTGCCTGGATCACTTATTGCCCAGTTAACTATCCTGGTTATAAGCTTTGAGTTTTCCTTGTTTAAGAGCTGGCCTGCCCATACCTCTGGGTCTGTTGTTAAGGCAGCAACTCTTCCAAGGCCAAAGCGCCATATAGTAACTATAGGGTTTGTATTTTGGGTTGCTATAAGCATTCTTGCAGAGCTCTTTGGAACAACCTGGTTAAAGCCTGTTACCTTTGCACTTAAGCCCAGATTTTCTGTTATAAAATGGTTTGAGTCAATTATCAAGAGGCCCATAACATCAGTTTCCTCATCCTCATACTCCCTGCTGAAAATAATATTTAGTCTCTGCGCCTCTGTCGGCTCAAAATATACACCCTGGCCCTTTAATGCCAACTCTTTCATAAACTCTCTGTTTGTGTCAAAGCCAACACCAATAGCATATGTTTTTATTCCCTGAGCTGTCATTGATTTTGCCCTTGAAATTGCCTCTTGCGGGTATTGTGTTATTCCATCAGATATGAGAACAATATTCTTGCTTCCCTTTGCAGACCTGAGCATCTGCTCTGCCCTTATAAGCCCAGCAGAAACAAAGGTTCCTGCATTATAGCCCCCGCATTGTGTGGTTGCTATTGTGTAGTTTATGTCTGGCTTTTCCATTATTGGCGAAAGAGGGGATATGACATAGGAATTAAAATCAAAGCTTACAACGCCTATCTTGTCTTCAGACCTTAAGCCGCCAACAATCTGTGTTGCAACTGCTTTTTCAACATCTATTTTTGTATTTGTGCTTCCAGTGCCAAAAACCGAGCAGGTTGTTCCTGAAACATCAATTATAACTACGATGTTCATTCCGCTCTCATCTTCCTTGCCAGCAAGGCCTACCTTAACAGGCAGAAGTGTTTCAAACACTGAATTTTCATAGTTGCCGTAGTCAAATGAGTTATCACCTCCGATGACCACAAGCCCGTTTCCATCTGTAACATAATTGGTTAAGAGATCTGTATTTTTTTTGAGCCAGCCTTCATCCATGTTATACAAAACAACAGCAGAATATGGTTTAATGTCATCCGGCATATAGCTTTTTTTTGTAACATCATAAACAGTCTCCATGATTTTTGTTATCTTTGCATCCTCTTGCGAGACAAAGAGTATCTTTGGCTTTGGCAGAACATGGATTGTCTTGTAGTAAACATTGTTCTGCATAAAATAATCATCTACTATTATTGAAGCAGTTATTTTATGATAACCTGTATCCAGCATCTGATTGATCTCAAATATTTTGGTTCCACTGGCCTGCTCATCTATCATGACATTATCATCAAGCATAACTCTAATATTATAATTCAATGATGCAGGACCAATTTGCTTTACATCAATATAAAATAAGGCCTCTGTTCCAAATATCAGTTCAGATGGGCCGTCAATTGTCACAGCAAGGTCTGTTTTTACTGGGTTAATATTTAATGAGCTTATTGTTGTGTTTAGTGACGATGCCAGCATCATAACATCACCCAAATCAGTTCCCTTGTTATTGTTTCCGTCGCTGATTAACAATAGGTTGTCATTTCCCTTCATGTTGTTAAGCAGGCTGTCCCCTATTGCTGATGATTCTCCATGAGCAATGTATTTTATTGTTGTTGGAATCTCTTTTTCCAAACTAGTTTTCAGTTCAGAGGCAATGCCCTGTTCAAAGAGTTCAAATGATGTTGAGTTGTCTGCAAGTATTGTTAAAGAGGGATCGCCCTGGACAGTTTTCTCCTCCAGGCTGAATGGCGATGCTATTGCTATTATTAAAATTGTAAAAATCAGGCATCTTGACATTGCTATTAATACTCTTGAAAGCTTCTTGCTTTTTTCATGCTCTTTTTTTTCTTTTTCTGTTGAAAACCTGACAAAGGTTTTTCTAATAAGAATAATGATTATAATTATTGCAGGCAGGCATAAATATAATGCATATGGATTCCTGAAGTATATGATTATAGATCACCTCTTACTTTTATATAAAAAATTTCAAACAACATAATCAGGATTGCAAAAATAATCAGATAAAGGTCAAGGTTTATAACAACCTTTTCTTCAGATATGCCTGAAACAAAACCTGTTTCATCAAGAACTATTGTTTCCTTTGCTATGTCTGATTCATATTCATCAAGAAGATTTACTGCAATCTTATTTCCATTGTCATATACTCCTACTTTATCCAATAATGGCTTTTCATATATCTTAAAATTATAGTTATTTATATCCCCTGTTTCAGCAAGAAAATTCAATAGTTCATTCCAGAATATTGGGTAAGATGTCTGTGTTTTGAAATCAGACTGTTCGTCTAAAATTCCATAATAAACTACATTGCCTTTTCCCCTGTTTCCAAGAGCAAGCAATGGGCTTGAGTCATCTGCCTCAATAACAGAGATTGTGCTGTTTTTTGGAACTGTTTTAAAATAGTTTCTTAAGGTTGCAAAGCATTTATTGTTCTCAAACTGTTTTGTGAATTCATTTATGACCTTAACGCAGACTTTTGTATTATTGGCTTTTTCATTTAATTCAACAGGCAGAACCCATGATATACCTATTTGATTTAAATCCTCTTGTGCTGTGATTATAAGGCTTTTCCCGTTTACTACTTCTCTTGATATATCTTCAAGTGTTCCAGGAAGAATAAGATTTCCGTCTATATCATTTATTATTATAATCTCATTAGATTCAATGCCCTGGACTATTGGCGGTTCTGTAATCTGGAGATTAACATCCTTTGATGACTGCAATGCCTTCATAAGATAGCTTGTCTTTGCATTTGTTATCAACAGAACATCAATTTGTTTTTTTTCAGGAGCACTTATGTAAACAGTATTGTCAAGCTTGAAATCGTCGTCTGAATTTATTCTGATCTCGCTAAGGCCAGTAGGAGTCTCAAAATTAAATATTTCTGTTGATTGTGCTGTTATTTTTTTTGATTTTGTTTCCAGAGCATTGCCATCTTTAACAAGGGCTGCTGTTATTTCTGCATCATCATCAAAATTTTTCACATATGCCACTATATCATACTTGTTAACTTCCAAATCAATGATTCCTATGTTTTTTGCATTGTTCCATGTGCTTACAAACTCAACATCAATGCCCTTTGATGATAATATTCTTTTCGCTTTTAATAATTCATTTACATCCTCTACTATAAAATCACTTATCACAACTATTCTTCCCTTTCTCTCTCCCAGCAGGGATTCTGCTTCATACAAGGCGCTTTCAATATTTGTTCTTGTGTCTTTTGGCTCTATTGTCTCAAGTAGTGATAATGCCTGATTTTTTGTTCCATCTTCTAAAATTGTTTCAGGGCTTTCAGAAACAACTATTATGCTTACCTTGCCTTCCAGATAGTCTTTTGCTATGTTTATTGAGCTTTCAAATCTTGTTTTGCCGTTAACCATTGTTTGCGAGCTTGCGCTTGCATCAATTATAATAACACTGTTTTGCGATGTAACTGTTTCTGAGGTCATTATGTAGGGAGAGGCAATTGAAAAAGCCATTAGTGACAATGCCAGTAACTGCAACAGAAACACAAGATTTCTCAGCAATTTCTGGAAAAAGGAATGCTTTGTTGTATCTTTCTGGTTTTTTATCAGAAACATAAGAGAAGGGATAACTTTTTCAACTGGCTTTGGTTTTCTCAAATAAATTATTATCAAAGGTATAAGGCTTAGAAAAGCATACAAACCAAGGGTATTAGCTAGCTGCATCAGGCACCTCTTTTATGAACATATTATGATTTTTAAAACACAGTCTATATTTAAATATTCACTTTTTCAGAACAAATTTTTATAGTGGGTTTAGGGCATATTTTAAAATCATTAAGAAAGGGTTTAGTTTTTTAAAATAAGAGAATTTTTCAAAATCATCTGAATTAACATTTTCAGGAATGAAATAATCCCCTAAAACCTGCCCTTTCATCTGTGCAAACCTGAATTTGTCCATGATCTCATCAATCTTATGGTTGTCTAAGACAGGAGAGTCATAGTATTTTACTTCTCTTGGAGGTGTGTTAAAACCTACAGACATTTTGGGGAATATCTTCTTTTCATTATTAAGCATATAATCATTATAGTCAAACTTAAAGCCTGAATAATATGTCTGCTGGTATATTATGCTCTGAATCAATGAAATATAATCTTTTTCCCATCTTTTGAATGTCTTTTTATTATCAACTTTGGGCAATTCTTCTAAATCCTTTTTTTCTTTTAGTAATTCTTTTTTATTGATTATTTTGATGGGATCTTTATTCTGCTGTTTTTTTATCTGTTCGATTATTTCTATTAATTCAATAATATCTTTAGTTTTTTTATTACTTATTGATTTGCGATTTTCCTTGATATTGTTAGTTTTTTTATTCTTTTTTAAGCAAACTGTTTTATGGCTTTCTTTAATCTTGTTGGATATCATATCCAACAGAAAACTATAAATATTATATAAGGTTTTTGTTTTTTATGGTAAGCAACATAACCCACTATGTAAAAACAGATATCATAAGGGCGTTTCTGCTGATAAAAGAAAATGTAAGCAGGAATGAGCTTGTTAGTAAGCTCGCGTTGGGTGAGGGAAGTGTAAGGACAATTTTGGATGTTCTAAAGGACAAAAATTTAATTTATTCTACAAAGAAAGGGCACTCATTAACTGAAAAAGGGATTTTGGTCTTTAAAAAAATAGAAAAAAGCATATCAGTTAAAAAATTAATTTTAGGAGCTTTTTACCCTGGTCTTGAAAAAGCAATTGTCTTATTAAACAAAACAGATAACAACATAAAAATAAGTTTTGAGCAGAGGGATATTGCTGTTAGGCAGGGAGCAGAAGGTGCTGTTATCCTAAAATTTGACAAAGAGCTTTATATCCCCAATGCAGATATTAATTTTAAGGAAAATTACAAAAAAGCATATGATGAAATCCTAAAACGCTTTGATTTCAAAAAAGGAAACATTTTGATTGTGTGCTTTGCAAAGTCCTTAAGAAATGCAGAGAACGGCGCTTTGGAAATTGCTTTAAGCATGAGCAAAGAGTTAAATAATTTAATAAAAATGTTTATTCCTTGAATTTATGAAGATTTTTTATTTCATAAGCGCTTATCTTGTTTTCTAAGCTGCTCTTATCCGAGCTTATTTTAATTAAAAAGTATGTGGCAATATCAAACCCAGCTGCGGCTGCCAAATCATTTGTAAAGTTGTTATACAAACTTTTGTTGAAGGCATCATTTAAATGAAGTATAACATTTAAAAATGGTGTTTCTTTTGCCTCGTCTGTTATTTTTAAATAAAAGTTAGAACTTATGTTATTAATTTGGCCAACAAAATAATCCCCAAACCATCTATACATTTTAAAATCCTTAAAATTTTTTAAGGCACTATACCCATTATGCACTGCAAGAGCTCCTGTCATTAAACCAGATAGTTTGTATAAAAGTCTGTTTTTTGCCATATTTTTAGGAGAATACACTCTTATTTAAATACTTTGTTTTATAATCACTCTAAAGTAAAAAATAGAACTTATTAGTATGATTTGCTGAAATAAACTTTGTATTTAGCTTTTTTTCCGCATTTAACACATTTTCCGGATTCTTTATCAGACTTTATGCATCTTGATGTTGCGCCATCTGATTCAAATTTGATTGACTCTTCGCATTCTTTTTCTCCGCAGAAAAAGGCTTTTGGTATTTTTTTTGCTTTTATTGCCTTTAAAAAATCATTCCAGTTATCAACCTCAACAATGTTTTTATTGAGGAAGTTCTTTGCTTTTGTGAAAAGGTCTTTCTGGATTTCATCGAGGGTTTGCCTGACTTTTTTATTTAATTCTGCTGTTTTTACAAATTCTTTTTCCCCTGTATCCCTTCTTACCAGAACAACCTGGTTTTTCTCCAGGTCTTTTGGACCGAGCTCTATTCTCAATGGAATTCCTTTTAATTCCCATTCATGGAATTTCCATCCAGGAGAGTATTCATCCCTTTTGTCTATTTCAATGTTGTATTCCTTTAGCTTATTCTTTATTTCCTCTGCTTTTTTCAATATCTTTTCTTTTGATTTGTCAAAAAGGATTGGAATGATAACTGCATGAATTGGGGCTATTTTTGGAGGAATTATTAATCCTTTATCATCTCCGTGCACCATTATTATTGCTCCAATAAGCCTTGTGGTTATTCCCCATGAGGTCTGCCAGGGGGTATGATATTTTTCATCTTTTCCCAGAAATCTTATCTTAAATGCCTTTGCAAAGTTCTGCCCAAGCATATGGCTTGTTCCCATCTGCAATGCCTTGCCATCTGGCATAAATGCTTCAAGAGCCATTGTGTAAACAGCTCCTGCAAACTTTTCTTTTTCTGTTTTTTTGCCAGTTAAAACAGGGATTGCAAGATAATTTTCCATTAAATCCTTGTACATGTAAAGGATATCCATAACTTCCTTGTCTGCTCCCTGTTCTGTTGCATGAAGAGTATGGCCTTCCTGCCATAAAAATTCCCTTGTCCTTAAGAATGGCCTTGGATATTTAAATTCCCATCTCACAATATTGCACCATTGGTTTATCAGTAAAGGCAGGTCTCTCCAGGATCTTACCCAGTTTGCATATGACTCGCTTATTATTGTCTCTGAGCTAGGCCTTATAGCAAGCCTTTCTTTCATCTTTGTATTTCCGCCATGGGTTACCCAGGCTACTTCTGGTGCAAAGCCTTCAACATGCTCTTTTTCTTTCATCAGAAGGTGTTCAGGTATAAACATAGGAAAATAGGCATTTTTGTGGCCGGTCTTTTTTATCATACCATCAAAAACTTTTTGTATGTTTTCCCAGATAGCATATGAATTAGGCCTCAAGACCATGCAGCCGGATACAGAGCTATAGTCTGCAAGCTCTGCCTTTTGAACAACTTGTGTATACCACTCACTCAGATTATCGCTTTTCTTTACATTCAGTCCGAGTGTTTCCTTTTTTTCGGCCATATTTACTCTAATTTGCCTTTTATTTAAAATCTTTTTGTTTTAGCTGCAAATTTATCAAGAAGCTATGGGGCTGCTGAAACTTTTAAAGCACTTGCGAGCGAAGCGAGCGTGAGGGACTTCAATTGCAAAGCAATTGAATGTCGCTCCTGCGTGCCAGCTTAGCAAGAAGCTGTGGGGCTGCTGAGACTTTCGAAACAATTGCACTTTTTTGCGAGCGAAGCGAGCTAAGGGGGTTTGGCTTTTAAGCAAAATCCTCTATGCGTGCCAGCTTAGCAAGAAGCTGTGAGCAACCATTTGTCGAACTCAGGTCGCCACGTCCCGAACGTGGGATACTACCACTATATTACAGCCCCACAAAGCAGAGGAATTCAACAAGTTTTAAATATCTTGCTTATTATGTTTCTTAATATACGCGGGAGTGGCAGAGCGGTCAAATGCGCAAGGTTCAGGGCCTTGTCCCTTAGTGGGTACGCGTGTCCGAATCACGTCTCCCGCATCTTATCCCATTATCTGCTCTTCTGCTTCAGACTCAAGAATTATCTCTTCAACATCAACTTTTTTTGCTGTTATTTTTTTCTTTATCTTAAGGTAAATCAAATAAGTCAATGCAAAGCCAAGGAACATTGTAACAGGATAAGACCACCAAAGCCCTATTGTTCCAAGCCCAAAAGCAAATACAAGCAAATATGCAGCAGACAGCCTGAAAATAAAATTGTGTACCATGCTTACAAACATGGCAATCTCTGTTCTTTTTATTCCCCTGAAAAACCCTATGAGAATATGCCTCCCAAAATCAAGGACAATAAAAAGTGATATAATCCTTAAAAATAAGGTTCCAATATTAATAACATCAGCCTCAGATGTAAACACATTTATTATCTGCCTTGAGAATATGAAAGTTGAAAAGCTTATGAATAACACAATAGGTGAGCCAACCTTTAAAGATTCCATTAATGAGAGGAATATTCTTTTTAGGTTTCCAGCTCCAAAGTTTTGGGCAACTACTGTTGATACAGCAACAGATATCCCTAATGAGGGAATCATAAAAAAACTAAAAAGCCTTGTTACTATTCCAAATGCTGCAAGTGTTACAGTTCCAAGCGCACTTACCAATGATGTTAGTATAAACACGCTTATAGATATTGAGCTCATTTCAATTGATGTTGGTATTCCAAGCTTTAGAAGCTCTTTTACTATTTTTAACCTTGGCTTTACAAAACTAAAATCTATTTTTATCCCATAAGTGTTCTTAATCAGATGGTATATGGCAAAAAAGCTTGCAACTGCTCTTGATATAACTGTAGCAAGTGCAGCTCCAAATATTCCCATTGCAGGGAACGGTCCAATTCCAAATATCATCAAAGGGTCGAGTATTATGTTTAGAATAACTGACATCAATACAAACTTCATTGGTGTTTTTGTGTTTCCAATGGCCCTTAATGCTGCCTCAAAAACATAGTAAGGTATCATAAGCACTAACCCAACAAATATTGTCCTGAGGTAGATAACAGCGCTGTTGAATACCTTTGGATCAGAGCTTAATAATGATAAAATCTTTGGCGTAAAAATAAAACCCAGAACTGAAACTGCCAACACAACAAGAAGCAAAAGAACAAATGTCTGCGTTGTTATCAGGTTGATTTGTTTATTGTCTTCATCTTTTTTTGTCTTAAATGCCTTTCCTACTGCATGGGCTATCAATATAGACCCTCCAACACCTACTCCCATTGAAAGGGATATTATAAGGAAGACAATTGGAAAACTGATTGTAACTGCTGCAATTGCATAGCTTCCCAGCCTGCCAACCCAGAATGTGTCGGTTATGTTGTAGGTTGACTGGAGGAAGTTTGATATCATCACAGGAACAGAAAGCCTTAGAATGACTTTCTTCAAGTCTCCATTAAGAATCTTTTCAGTATCTTGCATTTGTTTTTGTGGAAAACATCTTGCTTAAATAACTTTTGGGAAAAAGAAAGCCTTTTATATTTAGGATTTTTAATTTAGTTTATGTATGATAAAAACAAGGCACATTATGTTGTTGTAACAGGGATAATCATCAAGGAAGGGAAATTCCTAATAACCAAAAGAGCTCCAACAGAAAAGGCATTTCCAAATGAATGGACAGTACCAGGGGGAAAACTTGAACTGGATGATTATTCAAAAAGAACAAAAGATACTTCTTCACATTGGTATAATATTCTTGAAAACCTTCTTAAAAGGGAAGTTATGGAAGAAACCGGACTAAAAATAAAAAATATCAGGTATTTGACAAGCCTTGCTTATGTTCGCTCTGACATGATTCCAACACTGATTGTAAGTCTTTATGCAGACTATCTTGATGGGGAAGTCAGGCTTTGCCCTGCTATGACAGAATATGCATGGGTAACTCTTAAGCAAGCAAAAGAGTATAAGTTAATTGAAGGGATATACGAAGAGATGGAGATGCTTGACAAGGTTATAAAAGGAAAAGAGTCTGGTGAATGGAGTAAAAATTCTTGATTATTTAAGGAGGTTTTTTTCTGATTCTTTTTATTAGTAAGATAGATTATGTTTATGATTTAAAACCAGTTCCTTCACTTCTTTGATAGTGAGAACCTAATTCTTTTGAACCATAGCTTCTTTTTGTTCCATCTGGAAAAAAGTATACTGAAGCGAAAGCAAGTAATCCTCCCTTTCTTACATTTTCTTGAAATTTATATAAAAATGGGTGTGCTGTAACATTTCCACAGTATCCAGGATCAATCCAGCCTGCATTAAGGGCATTATTTTGGATTAATAAAAATTCAGGATTAGGTCTAAACATTCCTGACTTTTGGTATATAGGAAAGTGATGATACAGTTGTAATCCAATCTTATTGCTCAATTTAATCTTTTCTCTTGAAGATATAATCACTGCTTCATCAACTTTTTGGATATAATTTTTATCTAGTTTTATTTCCTGATACAGTTCTTTATTTGAGTATTGTTTTTTTGTGTCTATTGTGCCTATATTCCTCTTAAATTTAAGTAATTTTTCCCCAATTTCTAAAATTAGAAATTCATCTTTAAATATAGGTTTGGGTTGTATTTCAATAAACTCCTTCACTTCCTCAAATTCTTTTTCATGTCTAATAAGATGACCATGGCAAAATTTATCCATTAAATCTTTATTGTTCAATGAAAAAAATAATTGTGCAAATTTGTCTCCGCAATAAAGCCTTATAGGATTAGGATTTTTGTTCATTAATGATATGTAATAACCTTTTCCATCTTTATCGAGGTATGGGACAGTATAATTTAAAAAACTCATTCTTCCACGACTGCTTTTTAAATCATAGAAGGAATAAATATTTTCATAATCAAATTTAATACCTTCCAATATCCTTATTTCCATATGCGCATTAGGTGGAACATCAAAGGCTTTTCCTTTTTCATATTCAATAAATTTACTAAATTTGACGCCTGGGTCTAAATCAAAATTTCCTTGCTCTCTCAGAAGTTTAAAATATTCCGATTCTTTTATTTTTGCTTCATCATCCCATATTCTCGCAGAACCTATTCTTACATCTAGACTTGCGGGTTGTATTTGTTCAGGATTAATATTGCTATCTATTTCTATTACACCCTCATATAATGCCTGTTCTATTCCTTTATCAGATAAGATATTATCAAACATAACAAATAAACATAAAGAAGGAATATATAAAATTATCTATTAAAGAGTAATAAATAAATTATTTTTTCATGTAGAATTCTTTTTTGTTTTTTTGGAATTTTTCAATTGCATATCTTAGCATTGTCCTTGGCATTTCTCTGCAATGCTTTTTTAGGAATTTCTCTTCTGTTTTTTGGTCTTTTTTGCCTATTTCCCTCAGCATCCAGCCAACTGCCTTATGGATTAAGTCATGCTTGTCTTTTAGAAGAATTTCTGAAATGTTTAGTGTATCCTCAAACTCATGGTTTTTTATGAAAGTATATGTTGAAAGAATTGCTATTCTTTTCTCCCATAGGTTTTTTGATTCTGCTAGCTTGTAAAGTATTTTCTTTTCTTTTGGATTATCAAGGATATAGGCTCCAGGAATCTTTGGCGCAGACAAGTCAACAAGGTCCCAATTGTTTATGTTTTTTGCATTTTGAAGGTAAAACTCAAAAATTTCTTTTTTTAGTTTATTATTTCCCCTTTCAAATTTACTGATTAAAATAAACAGGGAAGTAAGGCGATATTCATGTATTTTGTTTGATAGAAGTTCCTGTATCTCATTTAACTGAAGCTCTGGATATTTTTTTGCGGTTTTTCTCTGGTCTGGAACAACAATCCCTAAAAAGATATCATCTTCACCATACTGCCCTTTTCCAGTCCTGAAAAACCCGGATAAGAGTTTTGCCTTTTCAGGATTTGCAAGTTTCTGCAAGTCTTTTTTAAGTTGATTTAACATTTTAAAATTATTTCTTTTTTTCCAGAGTTTCTATCCTGTAGCTTAGTCTTAATACATCTGAATAGACAATGCCCAGTGCAAAGATTAAGAAACTCTCAAGAGAACTTGTTAGTCCAGTCAAATAGGCAATTAGCCCCACTAAGAAATAGCTTAAGCTAATTATGAGAATAAAAGCCTGTCTTTTCTTTGGAAGTTTTCTAAAATGTTTGTCAATTATATCCATTTTCGTTGATTAAAATAATTATTTTCATTTAAATAATTTAGTATTTTTTCAAATGCCTGCTTTAGTTTTGGAAACTCTTCAAAATATTTTTCCTTTTCATTTCTTAAAAATTTCTCAGTCCAGCCTTTCCAGTCTTTTTTATAGTCTAATTCATGGATCTCTGCATCAAGCTTGTCAATTGCCTGGGCAAATTTTGCCTCTTTTGTCTTGTTTTCCTCAAACTCATTAACTAAATTCAAAAATTTTGCTTTTAATTTCTTGGGAATTTCATTTTTAAGCTTATTTAATGCCTTTAGTTCTCTCTCCTTTTGGTCTTTTCTTTCCTGTTCTTTATGGATGGGTGTGTCTCCTGCCTCAATCTCTACAATATCATGATACATCAGCAGTTCATATACTTTTAATCGATTGAGCTTAACGTCTGTAATGCTTAAGAAATAATCAGCTAAGATTAAACAGCTCCAGCTGTGCTCTGCAGCGCTTTCTTTCCTGTTCTCAACAGAATTAGCCCTGTAAACCTTTTTGAGTCCATACAGTTTTCTTAATTTTATGATTTCTTCCATTTTAAGCATGAGCCAGGAGGATTAATTCCACTATATGATGTATCATCATTTAAAATATAAAAACCTTCCTGATTTTCCAGGGTTAATAATAAACAGATAAACTTATAAATACTGCCTATTATGTTGATTAAGGTGATAAATTATGGCAGCAACCCCAAAGGGACCGCAAAAAATGAGAATCGATTATAATATTGATAAACACATACATGATGATTTTGTCAGAATGTGCAGCAAGAGAGGGTTTGTACCAACAGTGATTGCTGAACGTCTCATGAAAAAATATGTTGAACAAAACGGGCAAATATAAAGAGCAGAATTTCTATAAATAAAATTTTTTCATTTCTCAGGATACATATCCTGCTATTTAATTCCTAAGAGAATTTCCAGTTCAAGCAATAGAAAGAAGTTTATCTTGCTCCATAAACCCATCTATTTCTTCTGAATAATGTATAGAACTGTTTATATTTACTGGTACATATGGGTTATAGATCTCATCGCTAATATCAAAATTCTGGGGAATAATATAATTTGGTTCAAAGGACGAGTGCATACTTACATATAATATGTTTTCATCAAGAGAAGTATAATTCTCAATTTTTTCTTTATTATACAATATATTTATCGGTTCTTCTTTATTTCTACCTATGTACTTTACTTCTCTGGATAGTTTTTGATCAGCAAATGATTCGTTGTGTTTGCTGCATTCCGGGTCTGCTAACTCCTCTATTGTTAGTGTATCCTCCTGTCTATCAGGTTTTTTATCTTTTATTTTTGGATACTCTGCAATAGGGTTTTTAGCACCTATTGCTGAATTAGAATTAAAATGTTTATGCTTCTCATGCATATATTATCACTAGGCTTTTAGGACCTTTTTTTGTATATTATAGTCTCCACTGGTTTTGCAGTAGTCTAATTTGTTTATTGCTGGCTCGAAAATAATATGAAGGATATAAATCTTTCGATTTTGA